>MDSY01095239.1_pt1 | contig 26160 bp, 22 predicted proteins | sample 811131 | NCBI WGS metagenome assembly MDSY01 (sample SAMN05326643, study PRJNA326480) | marine metagenome | isolation source: seawater | place: Atlantic Ocean: South West | collected 2010
AAGGCGAAAGTACATGGTGTATCGGTATGAGCGAACCTAATTCCGGCTCAGATTTAGCCTCACTTCAAACTTTCGCTAAAAGAGATGGTGACTCTTACATCATTAGTGGTCAAAAGATCTGGACAAGCATCGCTGCAATTTCGGATTACTGCTACCTAATCGTTCGAACTCTAAATGATGGACCACCGCATAAAGGGCTAAGCGAAATTGTCGTACCTATGGATTTAGATGGAATTGAGGTTCGGCCAATTGTTGATGCAGTAGGAAATCGGCACTTTTGTGAAATCTTTTTTACCGAAGTGCGAGTCTCAGTTGATAACTTGATTGGGGTAGAAAATAATGCTTTCTCTCAAACGATGTCTCAACTGGAACATGAGCGTGGCGGCATCGATCGGCTCATGTCGAATTGGTTGTTATTCGAAAGAGCCTGTGAAGCAGCGAATAAACAAGATCCCCTTGTTCGTCAACAAATTGCATCTCTAGAGACCGGATATCGAATAGGAAGAATTTTGGTTTACAAAGGTGCTTTAGGTCAGGCACCAGCAGGTTTTAGCGCTGCGACAAAATGCTTCTGCACGGAACATGAACAACGCGTGGCTAACTTCGCAGCATCAATATTAGGGGTCTCTGCAGTCGTGGGAGAACAACTTCAAATGGGTGTTGCATATGCTCCTGCATACACCATACAGGGTGGAACATCGGACGTGATGCGAAATATACTTGGTGAAAGAGTTTTGGGTCTTCCCAGAGAACCGCGCCTAAGATGAATCTCAATCTTGACGGTAAAGTTGCTTTAATAACCGGAAGCTATCGAGGGACCGGCGCTGGAATTGCCGAAAGACTCGGTGCTGAGGGAGCGCATGTCATCGTGCATGGGTTTTCTGAAGATCAAACCAAAGCCGTGTTTGAAGAACTCATAAATAAAGACATTAGCGTAACCCGCTTAGAAGTTGACCTTTTGGGCCTTGACAATGATGAAATTGAATCACTTCTGCCGCCCATAGACATTCTTGTTAACAACTACGGGGCGCCAAAAGGGTCGTCTTGGGAATCACCAGAATTTTGGAGAGAAGAATGGGAACACAATGTTTTGATAGCCGTCAAGCTTTGTCAAGTAGTCATTGCGGGCATGTCGGAGAGGGGATGGGGGCGCATTTTGTTTATGGGAACTATCGGGATAGAGAATCCAGGCACTCATTCGCCCGGATACTATGGGGCAAAAGCTGCCTTGGCACCAATAGTCAAAAGCCTTGCTCGTGAACTTAAGCAGACGGGCATCACGGTTAACATGTTGAATCCTGGCATGATAGCTACTCCTGAAGTTAAGGAAATGCTAGAGAAGAAAGCTGAAACGAAAGGTATTGAGGCCAATTGGTCTGAGATTGAAAATTGGGCTACCACAGAGTTCATGCCAAATTTAACTAGACGCCTATCAACGCCACAGAGCATTGGTGATATTGCTGCTTTTTTGGTCAGCGACCTTTCCTTCCAAATAAATGGAGCAATTATTCCTGTTGATGGTGGCGCAAAATATGCATGATAGATTAAAAACAAGAGGGGAATTTCATGGTTACTTCTAATGCATGGCTTCAAGGAGTAAGTGTTCTTGACTTAACTAGATACCTCGCAGGTCCAGCGTGTACTCGGTTACTTACCGAACTTGGTGCGAATGTGATTAAAGTTGAACATCCACCCTATGGAGATCCTAACCGGTCAAGTAGGCCAAGAATAAATAAAAGAGCTGGTACTCATATCCAACAGAACCGTGGAAAAAAGAGCGTATGCCTAGACATTAATACAGAGATAGGGAAAGAGATCGTTCTTGAGTTAACGGAACATGTTGATGTAGTCGTAGAAAATTTTAGTCCAGGGGTGTTAGACCGGAAGGGGCTAGGATATCAAGAACTATCTAAACGAAATCCCAGCATTGTAATGGCATCAGTTTCAGGTTTCGGTCAAACAGGACCCCTTTCGAGCTTGCCTTGTTTCGATCTAATAGCTCAGGGCTATGCAGGCATAATGCATATGACAGGAGAAGCAGACAGGCCTCCAATGTTCGTTGGTATAGGAATGGGAGATACCAATGCTGGAGTCCATGCTTTCGCAGCTATAGGTCATGCATTGTTTCACCGCGAACGAACTGGGAGGGGAACTCATTTAGATATCTCAATGGTTGATGCTTTATTTCATATGCATGATATGCCAGTTCATGCGTCGTCAATGACAAATGGGGAATATGTGCCTATGCGGCAAGGAACAGAATTCCAGATGCTTTCGCCAGCAGGTTCTTTCAAAGGACCAAAGGGTTGGATAGTAATTTTATGTGCTGAAGCCCAAATACAAAATCTGTACGAAGCTATGGGAAAGTCTGAACTTCAGGATGACGAAAGATTTATCGGTAACCCAGCACGACTTGAAAATCGAGCTGCTTTAACTGAGATCATTGAATCATGGATGCAATCTTTTAGCAGTGACGAAGAAGTTATTCAAAAACTTCAATCCCATAGAGTGCCTTGTGGGCCATCATTGGCTCCACAAGAGGCACTTACCCATCCTCATTTTCTAGAACGAGGCACAGTTCGAACAGTAACTGATCCTCTAGTTGGGGAGCTACAGATTCCGGGATTTCCTTTCAAGAGCTCTGACCCATTTCCGGATGATAATTACACGGCAGCCGCTCTAGGGGAACACAACTTTGAGGTTCTCAATGGCTTACTAGGAAAGAGTCCGGCAAACATCAAAGAATTAACCGAAAAGGGGATTCTCTTCTCAAAGGAATATTGAGATGGAAAGTAGCGCCACGCCACTCCGATACTTTGAGGACTTGAGTGTGGGAGAAAAATTTCAATCAAGGTGGTATTCCGTTTCCCAAAGGGAACTCATCGATTTCTCTCTTGAATATGACAATCAATATTTTCATGTGGATCCTACTAGAGCAAAGGATTCACCCTTTGGGGGAATCATTGCGTCAGGTGCATACACCTTTGCGGTCTGGAACAAATTAAACCTTGAGATCAATGGAAATATAGCTTGGATAGCGGGAATGGGGTTTGAGAACTTCACATTCCCCAACCCCCTTCGCCCTGAGGTAAATTTTAAAGCTGAAAGCCATCTTGTACAGAAACGAATGTCAGAATCAGATTCTCGAAGGGGAATAGTGAAACATGAATATAAAGTCACCACCGAATCCGGATTAACAATTTTCGCCTGCCTTTGCCCAGCGCTTGTTCACACAAGAGTTGGTTTGGACTAATGCATATTCAAATTTATATCCGTATCTCAGATCCATCCAAGAACTAACTTATTGCCTTAAGTAAGAACAATTTTTAAAGATATGAGAAACTAGTCTTATGACATTTGTCCATGAAAATGCTGTTAAAGAATTGCAAGCCAAAGATGAGATAAGGGACCTAGTCTTTAGCTATTGTGAAGCTATCCGCAACCGTGACATTGAATCACTAGTTACTCTCTATACACCGGACGCAGCATTTGGATCAATGGGAACCGGTGAAGAAGCTCTCAGGTCAATGGCAGAAGCCACCATGAGGGAACTGGAATTCGCAGTTATTCTTGTCACTAACCATAGGATTATGTTTCTCAACGAACGCGAAGCAAGCGGTGAAGTGTGGGCTAGATGCTACGCCCAGAACAAAACAGAAGGTTACTACGAACAAATAATCAAATACACAGATCAATACGAGCTATCCAAACACCAGAATTTGAATAAAGAAAATTGGAAATTTAAGCATCGTCGCCACCATCTATGGTTTGGGCAAAGTAAAGACTCTCCCTTAACGCTGCCACCAGCAGACTGGCCTAAAGGGAACATAGGTCTAGGGAGAGAACCTCTTTCTGATGAAGTAATTCAAAATCTGCGTGAGCAAAGCGGATAATTTAGCCGACGATGCCTCTTATTAGAAGATCTTGATACTCAGTTTCGCTCAGCTCTAGTTCTGACATCAGGAGCTTTTTAGTATCAGCACCTAATGAGGGTGGAGGGGTAAGGTCTCTTTTGCCTACACCTTCAATTCTTACTGGATTTCCAGCAGTAAGGACATCGTAATCTCCACTCGTTTCAACTGGTAGTAGCATCTCCCTTGCTTTGACATGTGGATCATTAACGACATCGGCAGCTTCAAAGACTGGGGCAGCGGCAATACCCGCAGCGGCAAGATCCTCGCATACACTAATGACTTCTCTATCGCCGGCCCATGTTGCAAATTGATCAATTATTTCTTGTATATTTTCAACCCATCCGGCTCGGGACGAGAATCGGTCGGATTGTGCCCATTCGGGCTTGCCAATCCGCTTAACGAATGCTTCAAATTGGTGCTCGCGACCGATTTGAATAATTATTTCTCCCTTAGCAATTTTGAATCCATGGTTGATGAGCGAACTAGGCGTTCTAGGGTCCTTTCCCATCGAATAATAATTAGGGACAATATCAGCGAATGCAATCATCGAATCAAACATAGAAATATCGATATAGGAACCTGCACCAAAACGTTCAAGCCTATGCAAGGCTGTAAGAATTCCTATGACAGCAAATAAACCCGTTCCAGTATCACCTAGCGCACCTACTGGTGAAACCTTCAAGGGTTCACCAGAATCTCGGTTGAAGTTATAAATACCAGACATAGCTTCGGCAATGGGCGCAAAAGCTGGCCAAGATTTATATGGGGTTTCAATTGAATTGCCAAAGCCGGAAAGCGACAGATATATGATCTCGGGACGAGTTTTTCGCAGATCTGTATATCCAAGATTAAACTTCTCCATCGTGCCTGGCTTATAGTTTTCTGCGACGACATCAAAGTTCTTCGCCAGCTTGCGAAATATTTGTTGCCCATCAGTGCTCTTTAGGTCTAACCCGACACTTCTTTTATACAGGTTATTTCTTAAGAAAGTTGCTCCAACTGGCTCCCCGTCAATGCCTGTTGTACTTGGTAACCCTGACCTTCCTAGATCACCTCTTACAGGATGCTCTACTTTCACAACTTCAGCACCGAAACTTGCAAGTAATTGTGTCGCATAAGGAAGGGACTGCATTTGTTCAGCAGCTAAGATTCTCACACCACTTAGTGGTAGTTCCGAATTCACATTTGCTTGCGAGACTTCCACTTCTTTCACCATAGATTACTAATCTTTATCGGCCCGATTAATTGCACTGATAATAGCGCGCATCGAGGCGCGGGTTATATCTGTGTGCAAACCGCATCCCCATAATTCCTTTCCATCAATAGCCATTTCAACGTATGCTACGGCAGTCGCATCTGCACCCGTGCCCTTTGAGTGTTCATGGTAATCGAGGACTCGCAGGTCATATGGTAAAGCAATTCTTAAGCCTTGAACAAAGGCGTCAAGGGAACCAGATCCTTCACCTTGAACTATCATCTGCTCGCCGGAGTTTGTCATTCTTGCAGTTAATAATGTCCGGTCCCGGCCTTCAGCATTTTGTGCTGATTCGTATCCTTGGAGTATGAATGGGTAATCTAAGTCAAGGTATTCACCGGAAAATTCATTGAAAATCTGTTGCGCAGTAATCTCTTTCCCTGTGGCATCAGTGATCTTTTGAATAGATCTTGTAAATTCAATTTGCATGCGTCTTGGCAGGTCAAACTGATTTTCGGTTTTCAATAAGTAAGAAACTCCACCTTTCCCTGACTGGCTATTCACCCTAACAACGTCCTCATAAGTTCGACCAACATCAAATGGATCTATTGGGATGTAGGGAACTTCAAAAATTTCCTCGCTAGAGTTTTTGAGTGCGTCGAAGCCTTTCTTGATTGCGTCTTGATGTGATCCTGAAAAGGCTGTGTAAACAAGGTCTCCGACATAAGGGTGTCGGGGGTGTACTGGTAGTTGATTACAGTACTCTGCCACTCTTCTTATGTCGTTAATATCGCTGATATCAAGCATTGGATCAACGCCTTGACTGTACATGTTCATGGCAATGTTAATGACATCCACATTTCCGGTTCGTTCGCCATTACCGAATAGTGTTCCTTCAACTCGATCTGCACCGGCCATTAACCCAAATTCTGCTGCAGCTACACCTGTACCTCGATCGTTATGAGGGTGTAGGCTTAAAATAATATCCTCTCTGCGATTTAAATTACGGTGCATCCATTCGATCATGTCGCCGTAAGTGTTCGCAGAGGCCATTTCAACAGTCGCAGGTAGATTGATGATGATTTTGTTAGAAGGGGAGGGGTCAATTACATCAACTACTGCATCACAAATTTCCTTTGCGAAATCGAGTTCTGTTCCTGTAAATGATTCAGGGGAGTATTCATACCTGATGTTCGTGTCAGGGACAGTTGATTCAAGACTTTTGCAGTATTTCGCTGCATCAACGGCAATTTTCTTAATCCCTTCTCGATCAAGTCCGAATACAACTTTGCGTTGAAGAGTTGACGTCGAATTGTAGAAATGGATGATTGCGCTTTTGGCTCCAGCAATTGACTCAAATGTTCTGTCGATGAGTTCTGGCCTGCTCTGAACTAACACTTGGATTGTCACATCTTCAGGGATAGCCCTTTCTTTAATGATTTCACGTACAAATGTGAAATCAGCTTCGGATGCCGAGGGAAAACCTACCTCTATTTCTTTGAAACCGATTTCAACAAGTTTTTTAAACATTCTCCATTTGCGATCTGGGTCCATAGGCTCAATCAGAGCTTGATTACCGTCTCTTAGATCTACTGAGCACCACAATGGAGCCTTGGATATGACCGAACTAGGCCATGAACGATCAGGGAGATCAATTGTTTTAAATGCCCTATATTTCTGAAACGGCATATTAGAGTTATTTTGTATTTCTGATGGATTTTGATGCGAATTCATGACTTCCTCTCTTTACGCAAACTTCAGATGGGCCCAGTGACGAAAAATTAAGCCACTGGGGACGTAAGTCGCAGATTACTGAGGAGTTCTTTCATATTTAAAGGTTACTGACAAATGAGTAAGAACCCAATCTGCTCAAGTTAACGGTATCTGTGCTCAATCCTCTTGCCGCTCTCAAAAGCGTTCTGACCTTCTTTCAGTGAACTCTTGGACATGCCGGTGGTCAATAATGAAGGAGCCAAAGCCATTGCGTCAAGTCTGCCTAAATCATTTGCAGCCCATATGGCTCGCAAACTTGCCTGAACTGCAATTGGGGGCTGTGCAGCTATTGATTCAGCTAACCAAAGAGCCTTCTCAATAAGGGAATCATCTTTCACTACTTCGCTGATTAGCCCGATTTGTTTTGCTGTCGCAGCAGTCATTCGTTCGTAGTTTCCTAGCAGAGTGAGGCGCAGAATCTCACCTAGTGGTACACGTTGAGCCATTTTCATTGGCTCGTAAACCGCTGGCATACCATAAGTGACATGTGGGTCAAAAAACGTTGCGCTCTCATTTGCAATGATGATGTCACTTTCAGCTAACAAATAAAAAGCACCTCCGCAACACATTCCGTTGACTGCGGTAACCACAGGTTTCCAAAGATCACACGATTTAGGGCCTAGAGCATCGCCAGGGTCGTCATACATAAAGTTATTTGACGTCCCGTATAGATTCTCAGAATCATCCAGGGCCGACATGCCATCGTTGCGGTCAATTCCAACACAAAATGCTTTATCACCGTTGGCAGTCAATAACACGCTGTGAACTTCGTCCATTACCCGAAATGCTTTCCAAGTCTGCTCAACCTCATGGCACATTCTGTCGTTAAAAGAATTAAGCACTTCAGGGCGATTCAATGAAACTTTTCCAACATTATTTTGAATTTCAACCGTTATGGTCTCAAATGATTTGATATCAAATTGCGTATCCATCTCTCTATTGTGCCATTATCAGGACTACTTTGCTTTACTCGTAGCAAAATGACAAAGAACGGAGACCGATGAACTACAACTTGCAAGGAAAAGTTGCTGTCGTTACCGGAGCGAGTCGAGGAATCGGAGAAGCCACAGTTCGCCAGTTGGATGCAGAAGGAGCGAATATTGTTCTCGTTTCTCGAAGTAAAGACAGGCTGAAAGCGATTGCTGATGAATTACAGAACGAAGCCCTTGTTGTCGATTGTGATTTAACAGCTGACCAAAGCATTGAGCTAATCAGGATTCGAACAATAGAGAAGTTCGAGAAGATCAATATTCTTGTGAACAATGCAGCTGTCGAACGGAACGAACCAGCACATCGAGCAACATCTCAAGCGATTGATGAAACACTTCTCGTGAATCTGAGACAAGTATTTATGCTGTGTCAGATCTTTGCCAAAGATCTCTTCGTTACGCAGGGGAATATTGTGAATGTCACCTCGACAGCAGCTGCTGGAGCTGGAGGAACTCAAGGAGCCTATGCTGCATCAAAGGGGGGACTGAACACACTGACCAAGAACCTCTCTAATGAATGGGCTAACAAGGGAGTGCGAGTCAATGCGTGTGCACCCGGATTATGCCTGACCGAGATGTGGGAACCGACCTTTGAGCTTCTCGGAGAAGAGAACGTGTTGGAGAATTTCGTGAAGAGAGTTCCTTTGGGTAAATGGGGGACGCCAGAGGAGATCGCAAATGTCATCTGCTTCCTCGCTTCTGACCTTGCTTCCTATGTGACTGGTCAAGTCATTAGAGTCGATGGAGGTATGCTCAACCTATAGACAAAGCCCCTTCCCAAAGGTGACTAATGACGAGATTGGATCTAGCTTTCTTTCTTGTATGCCCCCTAGCAAGCTATGTAAATTAGCAAACTTTAAGAGTTGACGACAGTATGACTAGTATTTAGGTAATACGAAAGGAGCTAATGTGACAGATCAATTAGACGCTTTAATCGCAAGAGATCAAGAGGCGATAGGTTGCCCTTATCCCATTTTTTCAGAATTACGGCAAGAGTCACCAATCTACTTCAGCGACAAACTAGGGGCATGGGTATGCACTAGATATGACGACGTCATGGAAGTATTGCATGACACTGACCGTTTCTCTTCGCTCTCTCCCACTGGGCCACGAGATGGCCGAAATGGTTTTGCGCTTGCTATGGAGGAACTAGCAAAGGATCCGGAGATGGCTCAATACTTTGAAACATTTCTTGCGAATGCAGCGAATGCCGCTGTTTTGCTCAATGCTGACCCTCCCGAACATCGTCGGCAACGAAAAGCAGTAAATCGCGCATTTAGGCCAAGTCGGCTAAAAGGTATGGAGCCTATGATCGAACAGGTGACAATAGATTTGCTGGGACCAATACGAGAAAAGACCGAAATGGAAGTTGTCTCTGAATTTGCGGTAGGGCTTCCGATGACAATCATTGCCAAAGCTCTGGGAGTCGGAATAGATGATCTCGATACGTTTAAAAAATGGTCAGATGACCTTGTAATGCCCGTAGGAAATCCCGACCCTAGCATCGACAAAGTTAGAGATTATCTCATTTCTCTCAAAGGGTTTAATGAATTTTTCGGAAATTTGCTCATTGAGAGAAGAGCTAATCCAACTGAGGATATTATCTCAGACGTTGCTACGGCCGAAGTAAATGATGAAGAGTTAAATGATGCAGAAATGCTTTCAATGCTTCAACAATTTCTAGTTGCTGGTAATGAAACAACTACTAAATTACTGACAAATTTAATTCATAGACTTGCCGTGGATAGCGTGCTTGAAGATAAGTTGCGAAGTAACCCAGATCTGATAGATAACTTCATTGAAGAGGGCCTTCGGTACGAAGCTCCGGTTGGTGGACTATTTCGAATGGCAAAAGAAGATACGAAAGTCAATGATGTTGAAATTAAAGCTGGAGATCATCTTTGGGTCATATATGCTGCCGCTAATAGAGACCCAGAGATATTCGATAATCCAGATGACTTTCTTGTTGACCGAGAGAATGCACGAGAGCATCTAGCTTTTGGTCATGGCGAACACTACTGCATAGGCGCTTTACTTGCCAGGAAAGAGGCACGTATTGCTATTCAATTACTCCTAGCAAATATAAAAAATCTTCAGCTACTGGAGGATAAGAACAAATACGAATATGAAGAATCTTTCGTCTTGCGTGGCCTCAAAGAGTTACATGTCAGTTACGACGTAATTGCATAAATTATTGGTCATCATTATTTGATTGCTACAACCGAAATTTCCATTTTCCACTCCGCATTTGCTAGCTCTTGAACTACAACCAAGGTAGACGCAGGTTTATGGTTGCCAAGTTGTTGGTCTCTAGAGTGCATTACCTCTTCTAAGCTATTTCCAGAAACTACGTATGTGGTTATCGAAACGATATCACTCAGTTCTAAGTGGGCTTCTCGAAGGATGTCAGTGATATTTGACCATATAAGATCTGCTTGATCGCTAATCGCAGGAGGAGTTTCGCCATCGACATTGACTGGAACAACGCCAGAGGTGTGGACTATCTTTTCGGGATTCGTTGACAAGACTGCATGACTGTAGTTCGCTGCAGGGGGGCTGATAACTCTCGGATTTATTTGATAATTCATTTCTACATAGTGCCATGTTCATCTCGCTGCGACTAACGATTCATTGAAAATAATTGAGAACTTGCTAATCTGAAAAAAAGGGAGCTACCAATGGAAAGTGCATCACCAGAGTCAATAAGTGAAGTTGATGTTTTTGCAGCAGAGACCATTGAGAATTGGTACCCGACCTACGATCTTCTTCGCACCGAGTGCCCTGTCTATCATGTACCTGACACCGAGACATATTTCCTGACCCGTTATCAAGATATCCATCAAATATTACGAAAAACAGACACATTCAAACGTGGGGCAGGTAAATCACGACCTCTTATTGCCGATAAGGACGCACAAGACTACTTTGCGGCCAACGGTTGGCCAAAACAATCGGTCTTAGGTTCAAACCCACCAAACCATAGGCGATACAGAGATATGATTGACCATTTCTTCTCTGTAACAGGGTCAAAGAGTCAAACGGAACTGATAACGAATACCGCAAACGGATTAATAGACACATGGATCGATGACGGAGAAGTTGAATATGTATCACAATTCGCAGAACTATTACCTTCCATGGTCATTACGGTCATGATGGGCTTTCCGCTTGAAGATCTTGAGAATCTCAAGGTATGGAGCGAAGCATGGGTAGCTCCGTTCTCTCTTCAATTGACAGCAGAGGAGGAACGAGAAGTTTCAAGATTAATGGTTGAGTTCCAACACTACATCTACGACCACATACAAGATAGAAGAAAAAATCCGAAGGATAACCCTAAAGCTGATGTGGTTAACTATCTAGTTCACACGCCAGTGAAACTTCACAAAGAAACACGAATGCTAACGGATACTGAAATTATCAACATCATTGACCACCTGTATATAGGTGGGAATGAAACGACTACTTTCGCTCTCACATCTGGACTTTGGATGCTTATTGAAAATCCAGATATACAAAGACACCTAGCCGATAATCCACATAAGATAACGACTTTCGTTGAAGAAGTCCTGAGATTGGAATCTCCCACACAAGGCATGGATCGTCACACAATCGCAGATGTCGAACTAAATGGAATCGCTATCCCAAAAGGTTCACACATTCACATGCGTTATGCTGCAGCGAACAGAGATGCAAACCAATTTGAATGCCCAGCTGATATTGATTTGGATCGAAAAAATGCAAGCAAGCATCTAGCTTTTTCAATAGGGGAAACACACTGCCCAGGAGCAGGACTCACAAGGTTGGAGCAAAATATAGCTACAAACCTGTTGCTCTCACGGATGAAAAACTTTAAATTTGCAGAAGGGAAAAATAGCTTCCAACACCACATGAATTTTACACTTCGTTCATTTAAAGATCTTCACGTTACATTCGAAAAGCGGTAATTATCTCTAGAAGTGGTATGGGTACTGACTCCAGTCTGGATCACGCTTCTCTAGAAACGCGTCACGGCCCTCTTGAGCTTCATCAGTCATATAAGCGAGTCTGGTGGCTTCTCCGGAGAAGATTTGCTGTCCTATAAGTCCATCATCGATAAGATTGAGCGCGAATTTTGCCATCCTATTAGAGGTTGGCGATTTGCCGTTGATTCTTTTTGCCCAATCGAGAGCTGCATCCTCCAAGTCCTCGTGAGGAACTACTAGATTAACCATCCCCATTTCTTTCGCTTCATGAGCTGAATATTCATTTGCCAGAAAAAATATTTCTCGAGCAAACTTTTGTCCCACCTGTCGAGATAGGTAAGCGCTACCGAATCCGCCATCAAAACTAGCTACATCAGTATCGGTTTGTTTGAATTTTGCAAATTCCTCACTAGCGATTGTTAAATCACAAGTGACATGAAGACTATGGCCGCCACCGACAGCCCATCCGTTAACTACAGCAATGACTGGTTTTGGCATCGAACGAATTAACCGTTGAACCTCAAGTATATGTAGCCGCCCTACTTTTGAAGTATCGATAGATTCAGAGGACTCTCCGTCAGCGTATTTATACCCATCTTTATCACGAATTCTTTGATCACCACCTGAACAAAACGCCCAACCGCCATCTTTTGACGATGGCCCATTACCCGTGAGTAGTACGCAGCCAATATCTGTACTCATGCGAGCATGGTCTAACGCTCGGTAAAGCTCGTCAACTGTTGCTGGCCGAAAGGCGTTTCTGACTTCAGGCCGATTGAAAGCTATCCGAACAGTACCCTGATCCGTAGCTTTGTGGTAAGTGATATCTTCAAAATTAAATCCCCTTACCTCAGTCCAGAGGTCCTCATTAAAAATCTCAGAAATAAATGATCCCATAATTTTAGCCTATTGCTGTAATAAGGATTTGATGCAATAGGCGCTAAAACTTCAATACCAGGGACTCAATTACTTAGTATCTATAGCTAGTTTATTTCCGCTGTTTAAGCCACCATTCAGGAGTTTCGCTACTGTGGTTTCGAACGTAATTATTCCAAACATCACCCTTATCAACTCTCGTCTCTCCTAAAGTTTCGGATTTAGTCAAAGGCGAGGCATTCTCTAGCGGGTCAACCCATTCCAAATTAAAATCCTCAAAGCAGTCTCGAAAATCAGTATTGTGATGATAATCTGCGACCTGATGGATCATGAAATCATCAAAACTCTGAAATGAAAGGAGTACATAGTACGTTCTCGGTTTAGAGCCTCTCCAGTACTCATATCTAACGCACCCGTCCTCATTATCATGGGTTGCGGAAAAGACCTTTTGTGCAATTGCTTCCCAGTGGTCTTCAAAACCTTGCTTGATTTTGACATGGGCTAATAGGGTCGACACGAATTTATTATCACACTTCAGTCACAGTCTTGCAAAACTGCTAATCAACGCGACGGTTATCTTCGATCAGGTTAATTTCCCACAGCACTTGATCAAGTCGATCTGCTGCGGTGATTGGCGCGTAGCGCTGTGGTCGAGCTTCATGAATGCAGCTTGATAATGGAGAAAGTATTGTCCATGGAGTGGGATGGCAAAATTGGACTATGGACATTCTCCCTTCACTCTGACCTTCATCAGCTACAACACGATGGATGCCTGCTGGGATTAATCCGTTGCTAATATGCTCAAGCATAATGCCAGTATTGATTATGAGGTGATTATCAGGAGGGGTAGCATCAATCCACTGTCCATTGCTTTTGATTTGCAAACCTCTTGCAGTTGCACGGGGCAGTGCCGTGATCAGGTTTATGTCACCGTGTTCTTCCGCCCACAAATGATTATCATCCGGTGCTAAATTCATAGCGGGGTAGTTAATCGCCCTCGTTAGCGTTGCCCCACCAGGAACAAATGAATCAAAGAACGTTTCTGACGCCTTCAACCCTGAAGCAATTATTCGGAGGAACCTAAGTTGCAAATCTAGAACTACATCATGGAACTTCTCTAAAGTTCCAGTGATTCCAGGAACGAGATCTTCAGGGAATACATTGTTGAAGAATCTGTGCGGATACCGCTTCTTGAGCGGATGTCCTTTAGGTATATCTTTTCCCCAATTGAGCATCTCCTTCCAGTCAGGAACATCAGATATAGCTGCGGTTTCTACTAAAAGTCCCGTGTAGCCACGCTGTCCGTTTGTACCTTCAGCTTTTGCTGTTTCCTTTTCCGAGGATGATTTTGAAAAAAATTCGCTAAGCATGCCGTAAACTTCGTCCAGAAAATCTTGGGACATGTCATGAGAGGTGTAAACGAAACCAGTTTCTAAACTTTTCATAACTCCATCAACAACAGCTTGTTTAGTGTTGCTAGACCCACGCTCAAACGCAAGCATGTCTACATCTAAAACCTCTGAATTCATGATCTAAGGCTACCTCATCCTTCCTCTAATCAGAGTAAAAACAAATGATCCTGATACATAAATCACCATCAGAGGAACTAATATTGTCTATATGGGACCTTCAATGAGGATGCTAAAAGTATCAATTCTGTTAGCTATCGGAGCTTCCCTTCTTCTCCCAGCTAGTGCGCTGGTAGCGCAGGATGATAATGAGGTAATAGAAGAAGCAAAGGAGCAACGAGAGCTTAAAAGACAAGAGCAACTTGCAGCCGAAGCGGAAATAGCTCTTTTGGAAGCAGAAGATCTTGAAGTCGTCGCTGCACTTGAGGCTGCAACAAGTCTAGTAAATCTTCAAGAAGCGAAAGCACAAGCAGCTGAACAGCGACTGCAGGCAGCGTTAGACACAAAAATCCAAGCTCAGGAAGACTTTCTAGCAATTGCTAGCGAAATAGAAGAAATTGAGCAAAGAGCACTTACCTATGCAGTTGAGTCATATATCGGAATGAGCGACCGAAGAACCGAAGCTTGGTTTGAGGCAGAAGACGCGACAATTGCAGCTCACAAGATAGCGCTTTTGGACCTAATCAGCAGCAACACAAACGATGTTCTCGATCAGCTTAAATTAATTCAAGAAGAGCGCTCCTACCTACTTACAAAAGCAGCAGTTGCCCAAGAGGAAGCTGATGCGATACGTGAAGAACTTGAGCAAGTTCGCGTAGAGCTGGATGCTCAAAAAGCTGTTCGTGAAGAAATCAAAAAAGAATTAGATGTAAGAAGGGCCCACTGGGATTCAGTCTTGGCAACTGCAGTTGAAGAACAACAAGAAATCACTGACTTCATAGCAGCAGAGGAAGAAAGAATAGCTCGCGAACTCGAAGAGGCAAGGCGAAGAGCCGAATTAGAGGCAAGGCTTGGGGAGATAACTGAGGCCGGATGGGTTTTGCCATCACCTGGAGCAATAACCTCTTGGTTTGGACCAAGGTTACATCCAATTTTAGGTTACACAAGAATGCATAACGGCGTTGATTTCAATTGCTGGACAGGAGATCCAATACGATCAGCAACAGACGGCATAGTCATTATGGCTCAATACTATGGAGGCTATGGGTATACGATAATCGTCCAGCACGCTAACTCTCTTTCTACACTCTACGCACACTTGTCAGCCTTTAATTCGCAGGTAAATGATTATGTAGTTGCAGGTCAACAAATAGGACAATGCGGAACTACTGGCTTATCAACAGGACCCCACCTTCATTTTGAAGTTCGTCAAAGCGGCGCACCAGTAAACCCCCTGCCATACCTTCCTTAATGAACTCCCGAAACCAAGCCGATAGCAAAGTCACTTAAGGCAATGAAATTAACTATCAAAGAAATAGTGGACATCACCGGTGGTCAAGCAATTGGTGACCCTAGCGCGGTGGTAAACGGAGTTTCTATAGACTCACGGTTGATAGATAAGAATCAATTATTCGTACCGATTAAAGCGAAGCGAAATGGTCATGATTTCGTAAGCGATGCAATAAGAAATGGGGCTTGTTGTCATTTATTCTCGGAAGGCAAACCTCAAGGTAATGCAGTAAAGGTAAACGATACACTGATAGCTCTTCAAGATTTAGCAAAATTCGAGCGAAAAAGAATCACAGGGGATGTTATAGGTGTTACCGGTTCCGTCGGAAAGACTACGACAAAGGATATCTTGTTTGCTTCTCTAAGGAACTTGACAGAAGTCCACGTAAGCAAGCTCTCATTTAATAATGAGCTGGGTTTGCCACTAACCATTCTTTCAGCGGAGACTTCAACCAAACACCTAATTTTAGAAATGGGTGCAAGAGGGCCAGGCCAAATTGCTGAACTAGCAAAAATAGCAAACCCAACTATTGGAATAGTAACTCGCGTAGCTTCTGCCCATACGGAATTTTTCCAAGACATAGATCACATAGCTGAGACTAAAGGAGCTTTAGTTGAATTGCTTCCATCCTCCGGTACGGCAATTCTAAATAACGATGATCCAAGAGTTGCAGAAATGTCAAAGCGAACTAACGCAGAAATAGTGACTTATGGATTAGAAGATGCGACAGTGACTGCACGAAAGATTTCTATAAACAATGATCTCACTACCAACTTTCAAATAACTTCTCCTTGGGGGACAGCTTCTACAAGAATGAATATACCGGGTGTCCATAATGTCACAAATGCGCTAGCGGCTATAAGCGCCGGTCTCACAATGGGGTTTTCGTTAGAAGACTTGTGTTCGTCATTAGCTGATATTCATCTGTCGCCAATGAGGATGGAAAGCAAGAATCTCAAAAGTGGGGCACTGGTCATTAATGACTCATATAACGCAAACCCAACATCAATGAATGCAGCTATTGATACTCTTCTATCTTCTCCCAGAAAACATAAGTATGCGGTGGTTGGAACAATGGCTGAATTAGGAAGCGCTAGTGAAGAAGCTCATCGGCAAATTGGTTCCAGGCTGACTGATGATGGCATCCAGTGGATCTCTGTCGCTGAGCCAAAATACGGTGGCGAGGACGTTAGTTCTTGGGAGGATGCATTGACTTTCATAACTGGCGAAAAGAGTCAAAACAGTGACGCAATTATATTAATAAAGGGATCACGAATTGCCGAACTAGACCAATTGGCCGACGCCTTAGACTAATTCAGGCGTTGGGGAGATCCTTCGCCATGATGGGGGAGTTGCTCTCTGGTATTCTCCTAGCCTTGCAGTATCACATCAGGTACACAGATAAATTAACTTAGAACTTTCCACTGACAATTGAGTCTCGCGAGATTTTAGAACAACTGCTTCGAATGCTGGATACACATCAAATGAGAGGCATTTCATGCAACTGGTTAATAAATTCCTGGTCCAGATCAAACCGCAAGACTGGTATTCAACAAAATCTCATCCCCAACCTTCTTCCCATTTAGATCCTCATCTCCACCGCACCTCTGGCAAATGACAAGGTGACTATGGTTAGGAACCTTCCTTAGGATTGAATAGAATAGACGCTACAAGCATTTGAGAAAGGGTAGATATATTGCCTCGGAAAAAGACCCATTATGAGGTCATAGGTGTACACCCTAAAACTGAACTTGCAGCGATCAAGAAGGCGTATCTTAAGAAAGCAAGGGTGTTACACCCCGATAATAATCGAAACTTGACTAAGGCCGAATCTGAAAAGCGTTCACGAGAAATGCAAGAACTTAACATTGCATGGGGAGTGCTCTCTGATGAAGCTAAACGAAAGCAATATGACCAAAGTTTAATTGTTCCCAAAGAGCCAATTAAATCAGGCTTCTCTTACCAAGATATCTCAGAGGAGTTCACAGCTCATGGGGAATCAATCAGAAAAAAAGGCCCCGAGATTGCGACAAAAGAAGAGATGGAAATCAAGGGAATAGCGAAACTCATGCGACCTATTCCCTTAGCGATTCTTTTCATTTTCGTAATAGGCATACTAATTGGCGGCCTCGTGATTTCAGGAAACTCGGAAACGGATAGACCGGAAAATGATTACATTCCGCCAAATGAACAATCGGAACCATTCAAATGCATGAATATAATCCCTGTTTTTGAAGACGTGCCATGTCAAGGGCGTCACGATGTAAAGGTCTGGGATATTATTGAAACGAATGGGACATGCGGCAGAGGTCTAGATAAGCTTTATGCTCCTCATGTCAGCGAGATGTATTGCGTTTTCTATTCAGATAACTTTTCTCAATGATCAAGTACAGAAACGATTCTAAAGGCGCCGTCGTAAAGCGCTAAACAAATCATAAGGACTACCAATCCTTCAGTTCCAAAATTATTAGATATCTCGTTCCTTTGTTCTTCAGTTATTGAACGAACGTCATAAAAAAATTGGTCTGCGATACTCAATGATGAATTGCCGCTGCCGGCAGATAGATAATAGCTACGAAAAGCATTGGGTATAGGAAGTAATTCAGCCAATCGGCCTCGTACAGCCAGCAGTTCTGTTGTCGGATAGGACTGACTAATCCAGAGAGCATCTTCAAGATCGAGCCATCTATCGCGAAGATTAGGGGAGGGAGATAAAATTACATGCATAGGATTATCCGGTTCAAAGACCTTATCTAAGCGTTTGAGCGATGGGGTGGGTGTCGGGATGACAGTGGTTTCCATTTCATCGGGTTCCCTTCCAAGTGCGATTAGCATCTTTGAAAACCCGTGAAATAATGCTACGCCTAATGCCATCTCGGTGATTTCTGAAGTGTTGAAAAACTCTCCAAGACCACTATCAAGCTGGTTGATTGACTTTTCCGGAGATTGTATAAGGCAGTCTGTAAGCTTTAAGGCAGCTCTCCATTCACGGGATATTGAGTTATCACTCCAGTTATCTGTTATTTGCGACGCTTTCTTCTCAGTCAGTCCCGCCTCACGGGCGAGAGAAAATCTGATGTTCTTTCAATACCCACAATCTGTAATTCGGGCGTTTCGAAGGCGTAAAACTTCTTTCAAATCATGAGCGACTTGACCGTTACACCAAAATTCACCGTATAGGTCACTAAATTTTTGGCCTAATTCAGGATTCGTGTAAAAAAGTCCGGACCGATCATCTCTCCCCATAGCGAAACCTTACTCTAAACACAGGCGTCTCAAAGGCTAGCGAACAATGTTCACTAATTTTCCAGAAATAATGATCACCTTCTTAGGGGTACTCGAGTCAAGAAGAGATCGGATCTTTTCATTAGCAAGCGCCATTTCTTGTAATGCCTCATCAGACACGTTTGAATCAACTTTAATTTTAGTCTTTACTTTGCCATTAATCTGAATTGGTATTTCTACTTCGTCCTCAACAAGAAGCATCCCATTAGCTACTGGAAACTTTGCGTAGACAACTGACATATCGTGACCGAGCTTTTCCCAGAGCTCTTCAGCGATGTGGGGAGTTAACGGAGCTAGGAGAAGAACTAAAGGCTCTGCTACAGCTCTAGGAGTAGGGGATTCAAGTTTAGTAATCTCATTATTTAATTCCGTTATACGTGCAATAGCGGTATTAAATCTTAAATTTTTCATATCATTGTTAACAGAATCTATCGTTTGATGCAGAAGACGATTAAGCGTTTCATCAGGTTGGTTATCACTGACAGTGATTTCACCGGTCTCCTCGTTCACCAGATTACGCCATACTCTCTGAATTAAGCGCTGAGATCCAATCACAGATTTTGTTTCCCATGGGCGATCTTGATCTAACGGACCCATGAACATCTCATATAGTCGAAGCGTGTCAGCCCCGTACTCTTCATACATTTCATCTGGTGTGACAGAGTTCTTTAATGATTTTCCCATTTTCCCGAACGATCTCTGAACTTCAATCTCTTGATAGAAAAACTTTTCCCCAACTTGAGATACGTCTGCAGCGTCAACGTACATGCCTCTTTCATCTTGATAAGCGGCAGCTTGAATATAGCCCTGATTAAAAAGGCGTTGAAAAGGTTCAGGGGTACTCACGTGACCCAAATCAAACAAGACCTTATGCCAAAAACGACTGTAGAGAAGATGAAGTACAGCGTGTTCAACGCCACCGACGTAAAGATCCACACCACCCGTTTCACCAGACATCCAATACTTTTCAATATCTTCACTTACAAATTCTTCACTATTCAATGGATCCAGGTATCTGAGGTAGTACCAGCACGAACCTGCCCACTGAGGCATCGTATTCAATTCTCGGATATATTCCTGAGGCCCATCACCAAGATCAAGCATCGCCGTAGACCAGTCTTGTGCTCTGCCAAGTGGTGGTTCAGGGTCACTATTTTCATCAAGGGGCCGTGGAGCCCAGTCAATCAGTTCAGGAAGCTCGACTGGTAACATATCTTCTAGTACGGGATTTGGTAGCCCATCCTTATCGTAAACAATCGGGAACGGCTCTCCCCAATATCGCTGTCGGCTAAACAGCCAATCACGTAATTTATAAGAGATCTGGCGTCTACCCTCACTATTATCTTCAAGCCAACGAATTATTGCGCTCTTCGCTTCAATTATTGATAGTCCATTTAGGAAGTCACTATTGATTGCGGGACCATCACCTACATATGCCTTTCCATCCCAATCATCAGGAGGTTGAACGGTCCTAATGATATCTAAACCGAATACTTCGGCAAATTCCCAATCCCGTTCATCCTGGCCTGGGACAGCCATAATGGCACCAGTTCCGTAGCCCATGAGAACATAATCAGAAATAAATATCGGAATTTCTTTCCCTGTAACAGGTGCTTTAGCGTAAGCACCCAGAAAAACGCCAGTCTTATCCTTATTCTCTTGTCTGTCTAGGTCAGACTTTTGATTAGATTGAGCTCGATAAGCGTCAATTGCAGAACGTGGATTTTCAAATCCTCCTGTCCACCGAGCATCAACCTCTGAAGACCAATCAGTTTGGCACAAAGAGTCAACCAAGGGGTGTTCAGGCGCGAGCACGAGGTACGTTGCGCCAAAAATAGTATCAGGACGAGTCGTAAATACAGAAATATTTGCTTCCTGGGCAGCGAAGTTAATCACAGCGCCCTCACTTTTACCAATCCAATTTCTTTGCATAGTTTTTATTGCTTCAGTCCAATCGAGACTCTCCAAATCCTCAAGTAAACGATCAGCATATGCTGTGATGCGCATCATCCATTGTTTCAAGGGTCGCCGATAGACGGGGTGATTGCCCCTTTCGCTTCTCCCATCAACTGTCACTTCTTCGTTGGCTAAAACTGTACCCAAGGCCGGGCACCAATTTACCGGTGCCTCTGCTAGGTAAGCCAGACGAAAACTATTGACAATCTCCCTCTTTCGTTGGGGCGAACATGCGGACCATAACTCATTTTCATTTACGATGATCTCACCGTCTTCAAGCTTAGTTTCTAGTTCCTTAATTGGGCGAGCTCGTTTGAGGTCAGTGTCATACCACGAGTTAAATAATTGCAGGAATATCCATTGTGTCCACTTGTAATACTCAAGGTCTGTTGTAGATATAGAACGTCTTGGGTCGTGACCCAATCCCAAACGCTTGAGTTGCTTACGCATGTTATTAATATTGGCATTCGTATTTTCGCGTGGGTGTTGCCCCGTTTGGCGAGCGTGTTCCTCCGCCGGCAGCCCAAACGCGTCATACCCCATCGTATGAAGAACGTTATGCCCAGTCATCCGCTTATAACGTGCGTAGACATCTGTGCCAATAAAGCCCAAAGGATGTCCAACGTGAAGGCCAGTTCCCGAGGGGTAGGGGAACATATCCATGATAAACAATTTTGGCAGATCAATCCGGCCAGTTGAATCCGCCAAAGGTCCGGATGGATTGGGAGCATGATAAGTGCCATCTTCTTCCCATTTACTCTGCCATTTAAGCTCTATATGATTGGCGAGACTCGCATCGTAGCGATATTTGTAAGTTTCCTCACCAGAGTCCATTGCTTAAGAATAGAGGGTTACAGCCTGAAATATGCGGTGTATTCTGAGAAAGTGAATTCCACTAACTTCAAAGCTGCCATTTTCGACTATGGAGGCGTAATGGCTAAATCACCACTTGGCCGAGTCGAGATGTTAGCGGATCATTTTGGCGCTGGTAAAGAAATGATTATGGGATTAATTCTTGGACATGACAGTGGCGATGATAATCCCTGGTTCGATGCTGAATGCGGCCGTCAACCATTAAACGAAGATTTTGGACAAAGAATGCAAAAGATCTTTGACAGCCACAATCTCTCATTCGACTTAGATTACTTTCAAAGGTGGGTTGCTGATGCAGTAAATGAACCTGATCGGACTATGGAACGAATTGTGAATCAATTAAAAGAAACTGGAATCAAAGTAGGGCTACTTACCAACTCGGTTCCAGAATTCTGGCCGGTAATAGAACAAACTATCAATACTAAATCGTTTGATTGTATCGTTGATTCCTCACGAGTTGGGATACGAAAACCTGATGAATGGATCTACAAATTGACTGCACGCAAGTTAGGCACGCAAACAAATTCTTGCGTAATGATTGATGATCTCGATCACAACATAAAAGGCGCTGAGCAAGCTGGAATGGCTGGAATACTCTTCACCTCCGCTGAAGAAACCGAATACGCAATCAAAAGATTCTTTGATATATAGCTTTGCTATATTGCTTCTTTCCCTAAAAAAAAGGAGCTATTTCTTCTAATGAATAGACGGTAAACGTAGGTGCGTTGCCCGACTGCAATTTCAACCGGTTGGGGTTAAACCAGCATGAATCAATGCCAAAATTATTTGCACCTGCAATATCAGATGAAAGACTATCCCCAATCATCAAAACCGATTCCTTGCGGTCATGATCCAGTAACTCTAATGAAGACTGAAAGATTGCTGGATCAGGTTTCGCTAATCCACATTCACCAGATATCAATATCACCTCAAAATACTGATAAAGATTGAAATGTTTCAATCGCGCCTTCTGAACAGATTCAAGCCCATTTGTTATTAAGCCCATTTTTGCTGATCTTTTAATTCGAGCAAGCAACTCCCTCGCCCCAGTATAAAGTTGTCCAGATTTTCCTAGGTTATATTCGTAAATATTCGCTATTTCATTGGACTGAATTTCTAAGTCTAACTCAAAACATAATCTGGTGAATCGTTCAACCCTAAGTTGCTCGAGTTCGATGGTGTTCTTTTCAAAATCTTTCCAGAGCTTTGAGTTTATAACTTTATACTTATCTAGAACCTCATCTGTAAAGCTAACGGAATAGTATTCAAATGAAGCTTTTAAAGCCAATTGCTCAGAAAGTGCAGAATCGAGCAAAGTAGAATCTAAATCAAATAGGGCAACTTCGTAGGACATCACTTCAAGCTATACAGAACCTTCTTGGAATACGCGACTGGTATCTTTAAAAAATAAAGGTAACATTAGTAGATGAAAGCGAGTCGTAGCGTTCGCAACTTTATGCTAATAACGTCACTCACTTCTGTATGGGCTTTGATACTTGGCACTGTAGGGTTGGCAACTGTAGCAGCTGATGAGAAGGACCCAGAGCAGATGCTACTAGAAACTTCAGAAATAGTTAGCTTTCCCGAGACATCTTCAGGGGAACTCGCACGAAAATTAGCTGGGAAAATGATTAACAAGTATCCATCCTTGAAACAGAATCCTTATGCGGTATTGGCTAAGTTCACAGATAGTGCACCCGAAAACGAGGTCCAGAATCTTCTCAACGAAATTAATGGATCAATTGTTGAGCACTATCCGACGAGTAACTGGTACCTCATAGAGACACCTATGGGAGCTTTAAACGCTTATAACTACCTTGGTGGAAGTTCCGTGATCACAGAAGTAGCATTTGATCAGACGATTAGCTTAACGGCAGCTAATACTAATGACCCTTTAATCGGTGACGTGTGGGGACTCAACAACATCCATGGGGTAGATGCAGAAACCGCATGGTTGGTTAGCTCTGGTGCTGACGAAGTTGTAGTCGCAGTTATTGATTCTGGTGTTGATATCAATCACCCTGATTTATCCTCAATCATCTGGACCAACGATAACGAAATACCAAACAACGGGATCGACGACGACAGTAACGGCTATATAGATGATGTCAACGGTTGGGATTTTACAGGTGAATACGACAACACCCCACAGGATGAGCACGGCCATGGAACCCACGTATCTGGGACGATAGCCGCAATTCGCAATAATTCCGAAGGGATAGCAGGAGTTGCTAACAATGTGAAAATAATGCCACTGAGGTTCTTAGACAAAGATGGATTCGGAGTCACATCGTGGGCTATCTCAGCGCTAGAGTATGCCGTCGCTAACGGTGCTCAAATCTCCAATAATTCATGGGGCGGGGGAGGCTATGAACCGGCTCTTTATTCGGCTATAGCTTCAGCTCAACAACAAAATCACTTATTCGTAGCCGCAGCAGGAAATAGCGGGCAAAACTCTGATATTAATCCAATGTACCCAGCAGCATATGATCTATCAAACATTATTAGCGTCGCAGCCATAAACAGCAATGGGGCACTAGCAGGTTTTTCAAATTATGGAGTGAATTCGGTTGATATCGCAGCTCCAGGGGTAAGCATTCTTTCCACCATGTCAGAAGACTCAGCAGCTTGCTCCTCCTCTCCTCCCTGTTACACAAGCTGGGACGGAACCTCTATGGCTGCTCCACATGTTGCTGGAGTTGCAGCCTTAATACTGGGGTTAAACAACCAATTAACGCCAGAAGACATTATCACCATCATTCTTGATAATGCGAGATCAACGGTTTCATTGAATGGACGGGTATATTCAGGAGGTGAACTCGACGGGGGACAAGCTGTTGTTAACTCTGGAAGTTTTGGCAGTATCACCTTTAATAACTACAACCCAACCGAAATTATTTACATCGGACAAACGATAACTCTCTCTGCGACTGCGATTGCCTCAGATGGAAGCAATATTTCGTCCTCTATCAATTGGACTGACCAGCAAGATCAATTACTGGCAACTGGCAGTTCTGTAACGTTCACTCCGACCGCTGTCGGAAACGTCAGTGTGACTGCATCTACCCAGGATATTTCTGGAACAGAGATGAAGAAAACTGCCTGGTTTACAATTGGCGAGCCAACATTGAACTTTCTCTCCTACGATCAATTCACTTCCAGTGCATTCGGTAGTGAGAAGCTTACATCATGGGTTTGGGGAGGAGATCCGAACGAAACAACGAACATTCAAGCTATCTCAGTAGATCGTTATTTCGTGGAATCAAGTCCGCAGAATAGATACCTTCTTCCAGACAGTGCCGGACCTTGGAATTATGAGATTGCAGTCACTAACACGAACACGATTCTCGACGTAATAGTAGGAGTTAGAATAAACCATACTTGGCCCGGTGATCTGAATATTGCAATCACACACCCAGATGGAAGTAATGTCTTGTTAGCTGATCGTAATGGTTGGGAAAGCGCACGTGACGGACAAGAAATTTGGGGGGAAGGGTCAAAGAGTTGTAGCGGCGAACTCGCATACTTCTCCTCTTTCGCTTCGCAATCCATCAGCGAACGAAATCTTCCATTCACGGGATTTTCATTACCCCTCGAAAGCCTTGAAACTTTCGCGGGGAAAAGTAGTAATGGTAATTGGTTAGTGCAGATAGACGATACAGCACTACAAGATGATGGCGAACTCTTCTGTATAGAACTGATTATCACCAGTACAAACCCAGTGGAGTCAATTCCTCTTGCACAGTCCTACCCCTTATCCAGTGGATCTGTAGATTGGGCGATGGCGGATACGGTAAATTATCAGGGGGCATTCAGAGTATTCCTTGAAAATACAACTCTAGGCACATTTGTTGGCCCTTGTTGTCACCTCCTAAATATGCCAGACATTCCATCAGGCCTTACCATTGACAGTCGGAGTATTGATTCTGTAGTCATTTCTTGGAATGAATCTGCAATAAATGATAATTCACTCGTGTACGTTGCAGATCTTGCTCAGGAGAAATGTTTGAACAATGGTGTTAATTGCTTCAACCAGACCCTAGATACTTGCATCACACTTGTTGCAACATGTACTTTCAGCGGATTAGTTTCTAATCAGACATACTCAGTAAACTTAGTGGCACAAACATCTTCGGGGAAGGGAGATAAGGCACAACTCGATGTCCCAGCCTTCGAATATGCGATATTTACTCAGAATACTGCTGGTGTTCGGGGAGGTTCTGAAGCTGGTGATGCCTTCGGTTCTTCATTGGCTGTTGGTGATTTAAATGGAGATGGCTTTGAGGATTTAGTTGTTGGAGTTCCAGGTGAAGCTATTGGGCGGATTGATGGTGCTGGGGGCGTCAATATTTTGTATGGATCTGCTGAAGGTCTGTCAGCTGCTGGTGATCAATTTATTACTCAGAATACTGCTGGTGTTCGGGGAGGTTCTGAAGCTGGTGATGCCTTCGGTTCTTCATTGGCTGTTGGTGATTTAA
>MDSY01058475.1_pt1 | contig 26152 bp, 18 predicted proteins | sample 811131 | NCBI WGS metagenome assembly MDSY01 (sample SAMN05326643, study PRJNA326480) | marine metagenome | isolation source: seawater | place: Atlantic Ocean: South West | collected 2010
CAGTAATTTGCTGGGAATCTATCTTTGGAGAATTTGTAACAGGCTATGTAAATGAAGGAGCTACTTTTTTAGCAGTAATTTCAAATGACGCTTGGTGGGGAGAAACACCAGGTCATAAGCAATTAATAAGCTACACTCGCCTACGAGCAATAGAAAATCGAAGAGATATTGTCCGAAGTGCTAATACAGGTATTTCAGCAATTATAGATGCACGAGGAGAAATCATTAAAAAAACTAGATATAATAGCAAAACTTTACTAACCGGAAATATTAATTCAAGATCAAAACTCACTTTTTATACTAGATATGGAGATATAATTGCTCGCTGGAGTATTTTTATAGCTGCAATCTATTTTCTACTTGCTGTCAGTGGTCGTTTAAAAAACAAAGCAATTTAAGAAACAGCTAAAAATGTTATAATTAAATTAATTTCACATTTTCTATATTTTAAGACTTATAATAAGAATAGCTATGGGATAAATTACAGAAATAGATTTAGAATACAAATTTTCAGCTAAATTTAATGCACACATTAGTAGTTTATTTAATTGTTGTTTCCCTCTATTCTGATCCTTTTAATATGAAATAAAAACTAAAAAAGTTAAATTGATTAGCAACTAATTTAACTAAAATGTTGTGTAGTATATTTAAAAATTTATTTTTGCAAAAAATATTTCCTTATGTATTGGACATTAGAATTAGCTTCTTACTTGAGCGACGCCCCTTGGCCTGCAACAAAAGATGAATTAATTGACTTCTCAATTCGAACTGGAGCACCCCTTGAAGTAGTAGAAAACCTCCAGTCAATGGAAGATGAAGAAGATATTTATGAATCCATAGAGGAAATTTGGCCAGACTTTCCTACTGAGGAAGACTATTTATGGAATGAGGATGAATATTAAGGAATTAATAAAATGAATTTAAATAGTCTCTAATTTGAGACTTTTTTTTTAGTTACTTTGAACTATTAAATAGAGATTCTAAAATCGCTTATGAGCATTTTAAACAGCATATTAAAAACTTTTGTTGGAGACAAAACCAAAAAGGATCTTAGTAAGATTACTCCATTAGTTTCTAAAATTAATGAGTATCAAAAAAAATTTGAATCTTTAAGTTACGACCAGCTTCGAAAAAAAACATCTGATTTTAAATCTCTTTTAATTAAAGGAAATACAAGTTTTACAGAAAATATTATTAACCTGAACACTCAAGTTCAGGAAACAAATGACCTTGACGAAAAAGAATCAATCTACAAACAAATAGATCAAGAAAACAAAGCCGCTCAAAGCAATGCAGAAAGCATCTTAAACTCTATTCTTCCTGAAGCATTTGCTGTTGTAAAAGAAACTGCAAGACGCTTTGTAATGAATCAGCAAATTGAAGTGACTGCAACTTCTTTTGACAGGGAACTTTCTCAATCAAAAACTTATGTCCAACTAAAAGGAGATAATGCAATTTGGTCAAATTCATGGGATGCGGCAGGAAAACCAATTATTTGGGATATGATTCACTATGACGTTCAGCTAATTGGGGGAATTTCACTTCACCAGGGGAAAATTGCAGAGATGCAAACTGGTGAGGGTAAAACTTTAGTTGCTACACTTCCCGTCTATCTTAATGCACTAACTGGCAATGGAGTACACCTAGTTACAGTTAACGATTATCTAGCTAAACGTGATAGTGCTTGGATGGCACCTATATTTGAGTTTCATGGTTTAAGTGTTGATTGTATCGACTATCATCAACCAAACAGTATTGAACGAAGAAAAGCATATCAGGCTGATATCACTTATGGAACAAATAATGAATTTGGATTTGATTATCTCCGCGATAATATGGCTCATACTGCCGAAGATCTGGTTCAGCCCAAACACAATTATGCAATAGTAGACGAGGTAGATTCTGTTTTAATTGACGATGCAAGAACACCTCTAATTATTTCTGGACCAACCCCAGAAGGAGATCGACACGAATTCGATACTTTAAAGTCTAATGTAAATAATTTAGTGAATAGTCAGCGAAGTCTCCTCACGGGAGTCTTAGCTGAAGCAAAAGCTAAAATAAAGGCAGGAGATAGTTCAGATGGAGGTCTTTTCCTTTTACGTGTTTTTCGAGGCTTACCGAAAAATAAGGCTTTAATTAAATTTTTAAGCGAGGAGGGCGTGAAGCAACTCTTACAAAAAACAGAAAATCACTTCATGCAAGATAATAATCGTGAAATGCATGTCGTAGATAAGGATCTGTATTTTGTTATTGATGAAAAGAATAATCAAATAGATCTTACTGAAAAAGGCATTCAAATGCTATCTGAGGACAATTCAGATCAAGACTTTTTCGTTCTTCCTGATATTGGTATTGAAATTGCTAAAATTGAATCTAAAGAATTAGATTCCAAAAAAGAAGCAATTCTAAAAGAAGAACTCTTCAAAGATTTTGATGTTAAAAGCGAACGTATTCACAGTATGAATCAACTCTTAAAAGCATATACTCTTTTTGAAAAGGATGTAGAGTACGTGTTAATGGAGAATAAAGTTAAAATTGTTGACGAGCAAACTGGAAGAATAATGGAAGGACGTCGTTATTCGGATGGACTCCACCAAGCAATTGAGGCTAAAGAAAATGTAAAAATTGAGGCTGCTACCCAGACATACGCAACCATTACTTTGCAGAATTACTTTCGTATGTACCATAAACTTTCTGGTATGACCGGTACTGCCGTAACAGAAGCAGGAGAATTCTGGGAAATATATGAATTAGATGTTATTGAAATACCAACAAATCGTCCTATTATTAGAAAAGATGAAGACGATTTTATCTATAAAACTAAACGCGAAAAATACAATGCTGTAATTGAAAAGGTTAGTGACTTTTCAGCTGAAGGTAGACCAGTTTTAATTGGGACTACATCTGTTGAAATTTCAGAGTTACTTAGTAAAATGCTTAATATCAGAAAGGTAAAACACAATGTGCTCAACGCCAAAATGCATGAAAAAGAAGCTGATGTCGTCGCTGAAGCTGGAAATCCAGGAGTAGTAACCATAGCAACAAATATGGCAGGCCGTGGAACAGACATAAAGCTATCACAGGAAGTTAAAAATTCAGGAGGCTTAGCAATTGTTGGGACTGAACGCCACGATTCTCGAAGAGTAGACCGTCAGCTTCGAGGACGTTCAGGTAGACAAGGGGATGCTGGTAGTTCTCAATTCTTTGTCTCATTAGAAGACAACTTGATGCGTCTTTTTGGATCAGAGCGAGTTGCAAAAGTTATGGATCGTATGGGTCTAGAAGAAGGTGAGGTAATTCAACACTCAATGATGACTAAATCAATCGAACGTGCTCAAAAGAAAGTCGAAGAAAATAATTTTGGTATCCGTAAGCGGCTCTTAGAATATGACGATGTGATGAGTGCTCAGCGAGAGGTTATCTATAAAAGGAGAAGACATGCTCTACAAGGATCTCGTTTAAAATTAGATGTCCTAAATATGCTTTATGATACTTGTGAAGAAATTGTATTAAACAATAAAGCTGTTAATGATTTTAAAAATTTTGAATTTGAAATCATAAGTAACTTTTCGATGACAGCTCCTTTAAATCGAAGTGAATTTTCAAATAAAAAAGAAAACGAACTCATTCAGGACCTTTATAATTCATTGCTCAGTCATTACAATGAAAAAACAAGTTTGAATGCTCAAATGGCTTATCCAGTTATTAAAGAAGTTTATCAACGTCCTAATAATAAATTCGAACGAATCGTAGTGCCTTTTACAGATGGAGTAAAATCATTAAATGTCGTTACTAATCTTCAAGAAGCATACGAATCTGAAGGTAAAAGTCTTATTGATGATTTTGAAAGAAATATCACGTTAGCACTCATAGATAATGCCTGGAAAGTTCATTTAAGAAAAATGGACGAGCTTAAACAATCGGTTCAATTAGCAGTTCATGAGCAAAAAGATCCCTTATTGATATATAAATTTGAGGCTTTTGAACTTTTTAAGTCTATGCTTAATGCACTAAACAAAGAAGTGCTTTCTTTTCTAATCAAAGGCGGATTACCTAATCAAAAAGAGGCTAATATTCAAGAGGCTAAAAGGCCAAGATCTAAACAAAAACTTAAAACATCTAAAGACGATGTTCTTAATACTGAAGAACTAGCACAAAAAGCTCGTTCGGTAGGGGCCGGAGCAAGCCAAGGACATCAACGTCAAACAATTGAAACTATAATTCGTGAACAACCTAAAATTGGTCGTAACGAAAGGGTAACTATCAAGAATATTAGTACTGGAGAATCTAAAATTGTAAAATTTAAACAAGCTGAAATCCTTATCAAATTAGGAAAATGGGTTATTAGTTCGTAATTTATTATTTTTATAGAAATTAAGAAATTATGAATACTTACGCTGCTGTATTATTGTGGGCTATACCTGGTTTTATGGTTCTAGTATTTATTGAAATTATTTACGGCCATTTCACAAATAAACAATCTCATGTGTTTATGGACACATTGGCGAGTCTCAGCTCAGGCATGACAAATATTTTGAAAGACGTTCTAGGTCTTGCAATCATATTAATATCCTACCCTTTCATCTTAGAAAAATTGGCTTTTTGGGAGGTTAAAGGTAGCATGGGAGCATATATCATTGCTTTTATCTGTATTGACTTTGCCTCCTATATTGTGCATATACTAAATCATAAAGTTAATATCTTCTGGAATCAGCATTTTATTCATCACAGTAGTGAAGAATATAATTTAGCTTGTGCACTACGACAAAGCATTTCTAACCTCATCGGTTTTGGTGCTATTTTCCTTATTCCTGCTGCCCTATTTGGAGTGCCTACTGAAATTATTATGATATTAAGTCCTATTCATCTTTTTGCACAGTTCTGGTACCACACCAAGCACATTGGAAAACTTGGCTTTTTGGAATACATAATTGTAACTCCTTCACAACATCGTGTCCACCATGCAATAAATCCAATTTACATTGATAAAAATCTATCTGCTATCTTCTGTGTTTGGGATCGGATTTTTGGAACATTTCAAGAGGAATTAGAGGACGAACCACCAATATATGGAACCCTCAAACCTTCTTTAAGTTGGAATCCAATTTGGATCAACTTTCAACATCTTTATTTATTGGCTCGAGATGCCTGGTATACCAAAAAATGGAAAGATAAACTAAGTATTTGGTTCATGCCTACCGGTTGGCGTCCTAAAGATGTATCAAAACTATTTCCCATTATTCCGCGTGAAATTAATGAAAACCAAAAATATAAACCTCATTATGATTTTAACTGGAAAGTTATAGCTGTAATTCATTTTGTATCAATAACATTAATGCTTTTATTTTTTCTTTCAAAATTCAGTGACCTGAGTTTTGATTTTCAAATTAACTTTAGCTTGTTAATCTTTTTTTCAATTTTTGGTTTTACGTCATTAATGGATTATCATTCATGGGCGCCTTACTTAGAAATTTTAAGAGGAATTGCTAGTTTAATATTCATCATTCTACCACAAACTCAGTTTCTACAATTAAACTCACCTTTGGTTTTAAGTTTCTTAGTGGGCTATTTTAGCTTCACTATATTAATAGGTTTTTGGTCAAGAATTAGAGAGCCTAGCAGGAAACTAGCCTTAGAGTAATGGCTAAAAATTCTTTGGATTACCTAATTTTAGGGCCTGCCCACCCTTTTCGTGGTGGAATTGCAGATACCCAACACGAGTTAGCTCTAGCTCTTCAAAAAAATGGTAAAAGAGTAGAATTAGTAACGTTTACAAAACTTTACCCTAAAATTTTTTTCCCAGGGAAAAATCAACTAATTGACGAAGTTGCTCCTGAGAAATTAAAAATTACTCAACTACTTCATGTTTACAACCCCACAGGATGGTTTAAAGTAATAAAATATATTTCTTCAAAATCACCAAAGACTATTGTCTTTAGATATTATACTCCTTTTCTCGCTTTAAGCTATTCTTGGATAGCCAAAAACCTACCTAAATCTATAAAGAAAGTTGCTATAATAGATAATTGGATACCACACGAAACTAGTAAATTTGATAGAATGTTAAACATAATATTTTCAAAATATATTGAATCTATTAGCTGTCTCTCTACCAATGTAGCTAAGCAAATTGAAGCGGATTTTAAGGGGCCTGTGTGGTCTGGATTTCATCCTATTAATACTAATCTATATCCTATTCTTGATCAACAGAGAGCAAGAATTAAGCTTAATTGGGAAGCAGGAGTATCTTATGTATTATTTTTTGGGTTAATTCGAAGGTATAAGGGGCTTGAATTATTGATACGTGCTTTTGATGAAACTCCTCTAAAAGATCAAAATATTAAGCTATATGTGGCTGGCGAATGTTACGAAGATAAAAATAAATATACTCAAATTGTAAAGTCATTAAATTTACAGGAGCATGTAATTTTAGATTTTAAATTTAAAAATATAGTAGATATTCAACAACTATTTTCTGCAACTGATATAGTTGCTCAAACATATCATAATGCAACTCAAAGCGGAGTAACTCCAATAGCCTATCAATATCAAAAGCCACTTTTAGTTTCCGATGTTGAAGGCTTAAAAACTCCTGTAATATCAGACCAAACAGGACTTGTTGTAAAAAAAGAATCTAAATCAATAGCTGAAGGAATTTGTGAAATTTTAGATAAAAAAAATCTTAATAAGTTTTCAAATAATATAAAAAAAACATCACCTAAATATAATTGGTCTTCTTTTTCTAAACAATGGGTTAACTTTATATCTAAAGTATAAATAAGAAAAAACATCACTTAAATAGTATTTAAAGAAATTTATTTGAAGAATATTAAATATTTACTGATTTTTCTTATTTACTCTCAAATTTGTTTGGGACAAATCAATTTTGAGAAACATCGCCTTCCAATAAATAAAACAAAAGAAAAAATCGTAATCGATGGAATACTAGATGAAAATACTTGGAAAGAAGTTGCTGTTGGAAAAGACTTCTTTATGATTACTCCCCTAGATACTGGAAAAGCAACTCAATGTTCAGAAGTACGTGTATCTTTTAATGATGAATTCCTCTTTATAGCGATGATTTTCTTTAATAATTCAATTCAGGGAGAATATGTTGTAGAATCTTTAAAAAGAGATTTTTCCTTTGGTAAAAACGATAATTTTCTGGTTGCAATTGATCCTTTTAACAATCAGAGTACAGGTTTTGCTTTTGGATTAAATGCATACGGAGCCCAATGGGATGGAACAATGTATGATGGGAGAAGTGTAGATCTTAACTGGGACACAAAATGGTATTCAGAAGTTAAATTTGACAAAGAAAAATGGATATGTGAAATTGCTATTCCATTTAAATCTATTCGCTACGATGAAAATAGCTTAGAATGGGGAATTAACTTTAGTAGGCTAGATTTAAAAGCAAGTGAAAAATCTAGTTGGGCTCCAGTACCTCGACAATTTCCTTCAGTTTCACTTGCCTATGCAGGTGCATTAGTCTGGGAAGATCAACCTCCTAAACAGGGAAGAAATGTTTCATTAATCCCTTATTCCGCCAATAATCTTTCCAACCAAAATAGAAGTACTCAAAATAATAATCTTAAAGTTGGAGGAGACTTAAAATACAATATCACTTCGGCATTAAATCTAGATATTACTTTAAATCCAGATTTTTCTCAAGCTGAAGTGGATCAGCAAGTTACTAATCTAGATCGCTTTGAGCTTTTTTTTCCAGAGAGAAGACAGTTCTTCTTGGAAAATGCTGATCTTTTTTCCAATTTTGGATATAAAACTATTCGGCCATTTTTTTCAAGAAGAATTGGACTTAATGTTCCAATAATCGGAGGGATCAGAATGAGTGGAAATTTAGATAAAAAATGGCGCTTAGGAGTTATGAATATTCAAACTCAAAAAGATAAAAAATTAGATTTGGAGGCAGAAAATTTTGGCGTTTTCACACTTCAACGTAAAGTCTTAGACCGATCTAATATCAGTTTTATTTTTGTGAATAAACAAAAAATAGAAACATCAAATATATTAAGATCAGATTCTCGATTTAATCGAAACCTTGGAATAGAATACAACTATTTCTCTAAAGATAACTTGTGGAATGGTAAGATTTTGTATTTAAAGTCGTTAAGTCCCTTAATAGAAGCCCAAGGGAATGTTTTTGCGTCTCACATTGGATATCAGTCAACACGATGGAACTGGAGGGTTCAACAAGAATATGTTTCTGGTAATTATAATGCGGAGGTTGGTTTTATACCAAGAAAAAATTACTTCAAATTACAAACTAAAGGAGGGCATCTTATTTATACAAAAAATAAAACTTCTCTTCTCTCACATGGTCCTAGTATTGCACAAACTTATTTTTTTAATTCTAAATGGGATAATAAAGATCAGTTAATATCCTTCAAGTATCTCTTAAATTTTAAAAACAGAAGTCAAATTTCAATTGGCTTTCAAAATCAATTTATCAAATTGCTTTCCAATTTTGATCCATTACGAACTGGTATCGCTATTCTTAAAGCAGGAACAATACATAGATGGAATAGTTTTATGATTTCTTATAATGCAAAGCCACAAAATAGATTTACTTATTCATTGGAAACAATTACTGGCGGATACTACAATGAGGGAAAACGTTTCGCATTTCTAGGAGAGTTTGGGTATCGTTTTCAACCTTTTCTAGAGCTTAGTTCTGTTGTTAATTTCAATCAAATAAATCTTCCTGATCCCTGGAAAAATAATTCTTTTTGGCTTTTAGGTGTTAAAGCAAATCTAACTTTTACAAATACCATTTTCTTCTCCAATCTTTTTCAATACAACGAACAATTAGGACTTTGGAATTTTAACTCAAGATTTCAGTGGCGATATAAGCCTGCTTCAGATATTTTCCTAGTATTTAATAGTAACGAAATAAGTATACCTTCAATTTCGAATGGATGGAGTTTGACTCTAAAAATAAATTATTGGTTAAATTTGTAGAAATGATCAAAAAAAAGGACCATTGGAACCATGTCTTTGAAACCAAAACTTCAAAAGAAGTAAGTTGGACCGAAAGCTATCCAAAGAACTCTATTGATTTTATTGATGCTTTAGAAATAGATATAAAACTACCTATAATTGATATTGGTGGTGGTGATAGTAGATTGGTAGATGCTCTCCTTGAAAAGGGTTATGAAGATATTAGCGTTTTAGACATTTCAAAAAAAGCTATTCAACGTGCCCAAAAAAGATTGGGTAGTCGGTCTAAAAGAGTAACCTGGATTATTAGTGATGTTTTAGATTTTAAACCTAAAAAAAAATATGCTCTTTGGCATGATAGAGCTTCCTTTCACTTTTTAACAAATTCAAAAGACATCGATCGTTATAAAGAAATTGTTAACCAATGGGGTAGTAAATACGTGGTTTTGGGAACCTTCTCTATAGATGGGCCTTTAAAGTGTAGTGGGCTCCCTATTACTCAATATAGTTGCGAAAGTATCACAAAAAAATTTCAAAAAAACTTTGATCTCTTAGAGTGTAAATATTCAAGACACAAAACACCATTTGATACCCAACAGCATTTTGTTTTTTCAAGTTTTAAAAAAAAGAGTTAGGGTATTGAAATTTGTTCCTCGATGGCGATCCTAATAATTTTATTCCATTCAGCGTAGCCGGTTTTATTCAAATGTAATTGGTCGCTTATAAACCACTCAGCTTTAGGCTTACCTTCTTCATTTAAGAATTTAGGAACTGTATCAATATAATAAAGATTATTTGTTTTTTCACAATAAGCTTGCATTAAGTCATTGATCCTTTTAATCTTTTTCCAATGCCTCCATCTGCTTTTTGTGGGAGTAATGGATATTTGCATGATAGGAATATCAGGGTGTTTTATCCTTACTTGATTTACAAAATATTTAAATAATCTTAATACTTTACGAGGGTTTTCGTCATCGGGGGAACCAGAGATGTCATTAGCTATAAAACAAACCAACATTTTTAAATTATGATCAGCTAGAATCCGCTCGGTAAAATAAATGATGTCTCGAAAATTTGCACCGCCATATCCTCTTTGGATTACATTATATGGTGCCATATCATCTTTTAGAGTTTTCCATAAGCGAATACTAGAACTGCCTATAAAAAGAATAGCTTCATCGGGATAATTGATTTGTAAATCTAATTTTTCAAAAGCCTCAATTTCAGGGAATGCCCATGCCCTGTCCTTGACAGGATATTTTTTTAGAACAGAACAAGAAAAAAGAAAAACACTCAGTAAAAATAATAATGGATATTTCAAAATTAGTGAGTTTTTGAGAGTCTTATACTTTAGTATTTTTAAAAGTTCTTTGATCCTATAACAGATATTCCGTTGAAACGAAGTTAGATTTATCTGAATTAAGTAAACGTTCAAGGATTTCTTTATTATATGGAGTATCTTTCGAAGCCAAAAAAGTTCTTATTGAGAATGAACGCAACGCATCATAAACACTAAGAGTACTCACTGCTGAATTCTTTCTACCAGTGAAAGGATAAACATCAGGTCCTCGTTGACAAGCTGAATTAAGATTTACACGACAAACAAGATTGGCAAGAGTGTCAACTAATGGAGCTAATTTGGTTACATCACGACCAAATAAACTAACCTGTTGTCCATATTCTGAGGCAGCCATTGCATCTAAAGGCTCATCAATCTCTTTATAAGAAATAATAGGAATTACAGGACCAAATTGTTCTTCATGATAAAGATTCATGTCTTCAGTTACTGGATACATAACTGCGGGAAAGGAATAATTTTCAGATAATTCACCTCCTCTTTTGTTAAGTATTTTTGCACCTTTAGCTTTTGCATCCGATATCAACTCTTGAATGTATCCCGGTTTAGAAGGTTCTGGTAAGGGAGTTAAAAAAGAGTCATCCCATGGCATTCCAAATTTTAGTTGATCTACTGCATTTGAAAATCGGCGATTAAATTCATCCACAATAGATTCGTGGACATATAATACTTTAAGAGCAGTACAACGTTGGCCATTATAAGAAAGTGTTCCTGAGATACATTCTTTAATAGTATGATCTAAATCGGCATCAGGAAGAATTATTCCTGGATTTTTAGCCTCAAGACCAAGAACTAAACGCAAACGATTTTTATTTGGATGTTGATCTTGGAGAGAAACAGCAGATGAACTGTGCCCAATTAAAGCTAATACGTCTATGAAGCCTGTTTTCATGATTGGTGAAGCAATTTTTCTTCCTCTGCCAAATAAAATATTAACAACCCCAGGAGGAAAACTTTCTTGAAAGGCTTTTAAGAGAGGTGCAATTAACAATACACCATGTTTTGCTGGCTTAAAAATTGCGGTATTACCCATAATTATTGCAGGGATAAGTAAACAGAAAGTTTCATTAAGGGGATAGTTATAGGGTCCTAAACATAATACTACTCCTAGAGGACCACGACGTATATGGGCATAAACACCCCCTTGTTGATCGAACTTTGCACCTTTGCGATCTAAGTTTTTATAGGCCTCAATAGTATCATTGATGTAGTCCACTGTTCGATCAAATTCTTTGTAAGAATCCGATTTATTTTTACAAATCTCCCACATTAAAAGTTTTACGATCTCTTCTCGATGAAGCTTCATTTTTTTGACGAAAGCCTCCATGCATTTTAGTCTTTCACCCACTTTCATTGTAGGCCAAAGACCCTGACCTCGATTGAATGCATTTTTTGCTGCTTCTAAAGCATTCAAAGCAGCATCAGTTTCCATATCGGGGATTGTACCTAAAAGAGTTGGTTTTCCATCAGTTGTAATCACTGAGTAAACTTCTGAGGTTTCACCCTTCCATTTTTCGATTACACCGTTAACAAGGTATTCATCACAAGTTAAAGGATCAATTTGAAATTCCTTTGGAATCAAAGCATTGGTATTATTCATTCTGTTTTTCTTTTTATAGCAATATTAGATTAAAAACTGAAATAAGCTTTTTTTATCATTTAAATAATCGAATTTAAAATTATACTTTTTCATCCTTTCTACCAAAATGGATAAATCACCAGCCTCTTTTAATTCAATCCCTACAACAGCTGATGCACTATTTCGGAAATGTTTTTTTGAAAACTCAAAGTGAGTAATATCATTATTAGGACCTAAAATTTGAGTTACAAATTGTTTTAAAGCTCCGGATCTTTGAGGGAAATCTACTAAAAAATAATGCTTGAGTTCAGCATAAAGAAGGGCACGTTCTTTGATTTCCGGCATTCTAAAAATGTCATTGTTACCACCACAAACTAAAACTCCAACCGACTTTTCTTTTAAGTGATCACTCATTTGATCTAGAGCTGCTATAGCAAGAGCTCCAGCAGGCTCAGCAACGATTCCATCTTTATTATAAACATCTAAAATAGTTTGGCAGATCTTACCCTCGGGCACCTCTAAGACTTGATCTAAATGCTCTTTACAAATTTCAAAAGGCAACTTTCCTACTTGACGAACTGCAGCACCATCAACAAAATAATCCATCTCTTCTAAGAAAATTCTTTTCCCTTTCTCTAATGCTCTTTTCATAGAAGGCGCTCCCTCAGGCTCTACACCAATAATCTTGGTATTGGGAGAAAACTCCTTAAAAACTGTAAGCATTCCGGAAACTAACCCCCCACCACCTATGGGAACTAAAACATAATCGTAGCCTTTGGGATGTTGCTCTAACATCTCTAAAGCTATTGTCCCTTGACCTTCAATTACTTCAGAATCATCAAAAGGATGGATAAAAATTTTATTTGCAGCTTTTGCAGCATCTAATGCTACTTTTTGACAAGAGTCATATGTATCTCCAACTAAAATAATATCAACATATTCAGCCCCAAACATTCGCACTTGAGATACTTTTTGTTGAGGAGTTGTAGCAGGCATATAAACTTCCCCTCTAATTTCTAATTTTTGACAGGAAAATGCAAATCCTTGAGCATGATTTCCAGCACTTGCACATATGATTCCTGATGTTATTTCTTCTTTATTTAAAGAAGAAATTTTGTTAAATGCTCCACGTATTTTAAATGAACGCACTTGTTGTAAATCTTCACGTTTTAAAAAAATAGAAGCATTTACCATTTTAGATAAACGCTTATTGAATTCTAATGGAGTTATTCTGGCTAAACCTTTTAATCTTTTAGCTGCAATTTCTACTCCTTTTAAAGAAGGGTGATTAAGCACTATATTATTTTTTTCATGGCTGTCATCGAAGCGCGAAGTTCGTAACCTATCATTTCTACTGGATGATAACGAATGATTTCATTAACATTAATCAATTCACTATTATCTACCCCAAACTCTTTTAGGTTTTGTCCTTTACCAATTAAATCAGTTTTAATTCCTTTCATGAAATCAGCAAGCAAGGGTTTTGCAGCATGGTCAAATAAATAACAACCATATTCTGCTGTATCTGAGATAATACGATTCATTTCAAATAATTTTTTTCGTGCAATAGTATTGGCAATAAGTGGAGTTTCATGGAGAGATTCATAATATGCTGATTCTTCTTTAATTCCAGCCGCTACCATGGTATCAAATGCAAGTTCTACTCCAGCACGAACAAAAGCAACCAATAAAATTCCATTATCAAAAAACTCTTGTTCTGAAATTTTCTGATTAGTAATTTGTGTTTTTTCAAAAGCTGTTTCACCAGTTGCAGCTCTCCATGACAAAAGATTTTTGTCCCCATTTGCCCAATCTTCCATCATAGTTTTTGAAAAGTGTCCAGACATAATATCATCCATATGCTTTTCAAATAAAGGTGTCAGTATTTCTTTAAGCTGTTCTGATAATTCAAAGGCTTTGATTTTTGCAGGATTTGAAAGACGATCCATCATATTGGTAATTCCACCATACTTTAAAGCTTCAGTTATAGTTTCCCAACCAAACTGCACTAATTTAGCAGCATAATTAGGATCTACACCTTCTTCAATCATTTTGTTGAAGCTCAAAATAGAACCTGTTTGTAAAACCCCGCAAAGAATAGTTTGCTCTCCCATTAAATCTGACTTCACTTCAGCAACAAAAGATGATTCTAATACTCCAGCTCTATGCCCTCCAGTGGCAAAAGCATAAGCTTTAGCTTGAGCCAAACCAATAGCTTGAGGATCATTTTCTGGATGAACAGCAATTAGTGTAGGCACACCAAAACCTCGCTTGTATTCCTCGCGAACCTCTGAACCAGGACATTTTGGTGCAACCATGATTACTGTTAAATCTTCACGGATTTTAGTACCCTCCTCAACAATATTAAAACCGTGAGAATATGAAAGTGTAGCTCCTTTTTTCATTAAGGGCATTACCTCAGTAACAACTGGAGTGTGATTTTTATCTGGTGTCAGATTTATAACAACATCAGCAGAAGATATTAGCTCCCTGTAGGTTCCTACTTTAAAATTATTACTTGTTGCATTAATATAAGAGGTTCTTTTTTCGTCTATAGCACCTTGTCGAAGTGCATAAGAAATATTAAGGCCTGAGTCACGCATATTTAGTCCTTGATTTAATCCTTGTGCTCCACAACCTACAATTACTATGTTTTTACCTTTAAGGACTGAAATACCATCTTTAAATTCTGAAGCATCCATTAATCGGCATTTTGCCAATTGATTCAGTTGGTCTCTTAGTGATAGTTGATTAAAATAATTTGACATAATTTATTAATAATTGTTTTTGAATGAATTTAAAATTTCTGAGATCCCCATTTTAGCTTTAGTTACAGATATCCTGCCAGAACGAACAAATTGAAGAAGGCCATATGGTGCAAGATCTTTTCTCAACTTTTCAGTTTCCTCTCTAAAACCTGTTTTTTCAATAACAAAAAATTCAGGTGAAACTGTAACAATAGTCGCATGACTAGATTTTATTATATTTTGAATTTGACGTTCTTCAAATAATGAGCTAGACTTAACTTTATAAAGTGCATTTTCTTGAAAAATTGTTTCTTCATCTGTATGATAATAAGCCTTTATAACATCCACTTGTTTTTCAATTTGTTGTACTATTTTTCGTACTCTTTCTGCATCAGTTTTAACAACAATAACAAAACGAAATACATTTGAAATTTCAGATTCGGAAGTTGAAAAACTCTCCAGATTTATATGACGCTTTAAGAAAATTGCAGATATACGATTTAGTAATCCAATATTATTTTCTGTGTAAACGGAAATGGTAAAAGTATTGTTTTCCATATTATTCTAGTCTTATATCTGAGACACTTGCACCAGTTGGAATCATTGGAAAAACATTACCTTCTTTTTCCACGCAAACCTCTAAAAAATAGGGCTTTTTGGAAGCCATCATTTCTTTTACAGCAACATCTAAATCATTTCGCTTAACTACTTTTTTTGCTTGAATCCTAAAACCTTTTGCAATTGTTACAAAGTCTGGGTTTACCATCTCAGTAGAGGCATATCGTTTATCAAAAAAGAGCTGCTGCCACTGGCGAACCATTCCCAAGAAATCATTGTTTAAAACTACTATTTTTACTGCGGCTTGTTGTTGAAAAATAGTTCCTAACTCTTGAATTGTCATTTGATAACCCCCATCCCCAATAACGGCAACTACTTCGCGATCTGGAGCACCCATTTTAGCTCCTATGGCTGCAGGAAGTGCAAAGCCCATTGTACCTAAACCCCCTGAGGTAACATTACTTTTAGATTGACTAAACTTGGCGTAACGACAGGCAACCATTTGATGTTGACCTACATCGGTAACAATTATAGCATCATTGTTTGAATACTTATTAATCATCTCAATACTCTCTCCCATCGTAAGTCCTTCTTTAGTAGGGAATAAATCAGAATGAATGACTTTATCATTTTCAATTTTATCTAAAGCTTCAAAACGAGCGATCCATTCAGGGTAGGCTTTGGCTGAAATTCTTTTATTCAATTCTTTTAAGGAGATTTTACAATCGGATAAAAGGGCAACATCAACTTTAACATTTTTATCTATCTCAGCAGGATCTAATTCTAAATGAATGATCTTAGCCTGTTTAGCGTATTTCTTTAAATCTCCAGTTACACGGTCATCGAAACGCATACCTATTGCAATAAGTAGATCACATTCGTTTGTTAATAGATTGGGAGCATAATTTCCGTGCATTCCTACCATTCCTCTATTAGATGGATGGTCAGTAGCAATGGCAGAGAGACCTAGAATAGTCCAAGCTGCTGGAATACCTGATTTTTCTAAAAAGGTTCTAAACTCTTCTTCTGCATTTCCTAAAATTACTCCTTGTCCCCAAATTACAAAGGGTTTTTTAGATTGTTCAATTAAAACTAAAGCTTCCTCTACTTTTTGATTTGAAAGCTTTGGATAGGGAACATAACTTCTAATTCCTGTACACTTATTATAACTGAAGTCAAGTGCTTCAAACTGAGCATCTTTAGTAATATCAATTAAAACTGGACCTGGTCTTCCCGAACGCGCAATATAAAAAGCTTTAGCCATAATTTCAGGAATCTCACTAGCCTTAGTGATTTGATAATTCCATTTTGTAACTGGTGTTGAAATCCCAATGATATCTGTTTCTTGAAATGCATCCGATCCTAAAAGATGAGAAGCTACTTGGCCAGTAATACAAACCATTGGGGTAGAATCAATTTGAGCATCTGCAATACCTGTAACTAAATTAGTTGCACCTGGACCAGAAGTTGCTAAGGCTACTCCTACTTTTCCAGAAGTACGCGCAAAACCCTGTGCAGCGTGGGTTGCACCTTGTTCGTGACGAGTAAGTACATGACGAAGCTTGTCTTGAAACTTAAATAGTTCGTCATAAATTGGCATTATAGCCCCTCCAGGATAACCATAAACCAAGTCAGCACCTTCAGCTAATAAACATCTGACGACTGCTTCTGCACCTGAGATATTTAAAATTTTCTTTTGCTCTTTATTCAATTTTATTTTTGTGTTTGTTTCCATATTTATTTGGAATCAGTAACACAACCTTCAGAGGCTGTTGATACGTTTTTAATATATTTAAATAAGACTCCTTGTTCGAATTTTAAGGGTGGTTTAATCCATTTTGATTTTCTGGCTTTAAGGACATTACTACTTAAATCTACACTAATGGTGTTTTTTTTAGCATCAATGGTTATTAAATCACCATTCCTTATTAATGCAATCGCTCCACCTTCTTGAGCTTCAGGTACAATATGTCCTACAACAAATCCATGCGTACCTCCAGAAAAACGACCATCAGTAATCAAAGCAACACTTTTACCTAAACCTGCACCCATAATCGCTGCAGTAGGTTTAAGCATTTCAGGCATTCCTGGTCCACCCTTTGGCCCTTCGTAACGTATTACTATGACCTCACCTGCATTTACTTTCCCTTTTTTAATTCCTTCATTTGCTTTATATTCCCCATCAAAAACACGTGCAGGTCCTTTAAAAATCAAACCTTCTTTGCCGGTTATCTTAGCTACTGAGCCGCCAGTAGCTAAATTTCCTTTTAAAATACGAATATGGCCTGAAGCCTTTATGGGTTTATCAATCGTTCTAATAATATCTTGATCAGCCTTTAAACTTGGAACATCAGCAAGGTTTTCAGCTAAGGTTTTTCCTGAAACAGTGACACATTCTCCATGCAACATCCCTAATTCTAACATATATTTCATAACAGCTGGTACTCCACCAACATTATGTAAATCTTTCATCAAATATTTTCCACTTGGCTTCAAATCAGCTAAAAATGGAGTATTATCGCTAATTTTTTGAAAATCATCGATATTCAAATCAATTTGAGCAGCTTTTGCAATAGCCAAAAAATGAAGTACTGCGTTAGTAGATCCACCTAAAACAGCAATTACTCTTAATGCATTCTCAAGAGATTTTCTAGTTACAATATCTCTAGGTTTTAAGTCTTTTTCTATTAAATTTTTTAGATACTTCCCTAATACTTTACATTCTTCTTTTTTATCTTTACTTACAGCTGGGTTTGAAGCATTAAAAGGTAATGCCATTCCACAAGCTTCTATTGCAGAAGCCATGGTGTTAGCTGTATACATTCCACCACAAGCTCCTGCACCTGGACAAGCTTTTCGAATTATATTTTTATATTCCTTTTCATCAATAGTACCAGCTACTTTTTCTCCCCAAGCCTCAAAAGCAGAAACCACATCTAACTCTTTATCATTGTGACAACCCGCCGCAATAGTTCCACCATAAACCAAAACAGAAGGACGATTTAAACGTAATAAAGCCATTAGGGCTCCAGGCATATTTTTATCACAACCAACTACAGTTACCACTCCGTCATAGGACATACCTTGAACAACTGTCTCAATTGAATCTGCGATTATGTCTCTTGAAGGAAGTGAAAAACGCATTCCTGGCGTTCCCATTGAAATTCCATCACTTACTCCTATCGTATTAAAAATTAAGCCAACCAAAGATTGTTTATTAACACCTAACTTTATGTCGGTTGCAAGTTTATTAAGATGCATATTGCATGGATTTCCTTCATATCCTGTCGAGGCAATGCCAATAAGTGGTTTTTCAAAATCCTCGTCAGTAAGACCAATAGCATGCAACATAGCTTGTGCTGCAGGTTGAGTGGGATCTTGAGTAACGGCTTGACTGTACTTATTATACTTCATACTTTAAATTAGTTCTTCGAATTTAAGTTTTGTTAATGTGTATTTAGTTTTTGTTAAAAATCCTCTCTTATATTCAAATAGTTGTTTTATATAGTAACTTATTGATTATCAATTATTTTTAATTCTTTTTTTAATACATTCAAAGACTAAAAAAAAATGCCATATTTTTTCTCTTATCTTTATTCAAAAAATGAAATTAAAGTTATGAATTCCTCAATGATTACTAAACTTAAAGAGGAACATTATGGGTTTTTTAAAACTCATAAAAATCAACCAATAAAAGTTCGAATTCAACATCTTAAAAAATTAAAAATAGTTTTGGAAGACAAAGAGCTTGAAATTTACAATGCTTTATATGAGGATTTGAAAAAACCTGTTTTTGAATCTTTTGCTAGTGAAATGTTGATGGTTCTTAAGGAAATAGATTCATTTACTAAAAACATTAAAGAGTGGGCAGCACCTAAGCGGGTTTCAGGAAGTCTATTGAATTTTCCTTCTCAAGATTTTCTTCTTTATGAACCTTATGGTACAATATTGATGATTTCACCATGGAACTATCCGTTTCAACTTGCCATGGTCCCTTTGATTGGAGCAATAGCAACTGGTAACACCGTTGTCCTCAAACCTTCAGAATCAGCACCAAACACTTCTAAAGTTTTGATTGAAATACTCGGTTTAGTATTCCCTCAAGAATGGGTGAGCGTAGTTGAAGGAGATGCTAAAGTAGCGAAAGCCTTGTTAAAAGAGCAGTGGGATTATATCTTCTATACGGGTAGTACAAAAGTTGGTAAAATTGTAGCAAAGGCAGCGGCAGAATATTTGACACCCACAACCCTAGAGTTGGGAGGAAAAAGTCCTTGTATTGTAGACGGAACTACTCCAATCAAAAAAACCGCAAGACGGATTGTGTGGGGGAAATTTTTAAACTGTGGTCAAACTTGCATTGCTCCAGATTATGTGTTGGTCAAATCTGAATTCAAAACTTCTTTAATCACAGCTATAATTGAAGAGATTGAAAAAGCCTTCGGAAAAAATGCTCAGAAATCAGATGATTATGGACGTATAATTCATGAAAAGCATTTCAAAAAATTAGAAGCTGATCTTAAAGATCAAAAAATAATTTATGGTGGATCAAAGGACAAAAAGGAATTGTATTTTGGTCCAACAGTAATTGATAGTCCTCCTATGAAAAGTTCTTTGATTCAAGATGAAATTTTTGGTCCTATTTTGCCAATACTTTCCTATGATGCAATTAATGATATAGATATAGTTTTAACTCAATTAAAAAATCCCTTGGCTTTTTATGTCTTTAGCGAAAACAAGAAATTTATTAATACTTTAATTAAAAATAATTCATTTGGTGGAGCTGTTGTTAATGATGCTTTGGTCCATTTTACAAATACTAAACTTCCATTTGGTGGAATTGGAAATAGTGGTATTGGATCCTATCATGGAAAGTATAGTTTTGACTTGTTCAGCCATACAAAACCTATTGTAAAACGTTCATTTTGGTTTGATCTACCTCAGCGTTATGCGCCATATCCTAAATCAATTTCACTTTTTAAAAAGATTTTAAAACGTATTTAGGTATGAAAGAGAAAACTGTAAGCGAGGCAATTCACTTTAGACGTTCAGTTCGAATTTTCGACCCCGAAAAACCAATTGAAAGTAAGATTGTCAAAAAATGTATTAAACAAGCTAGCTTAGCTCCCACTAGTAGTAACCTTCAGTTATGGGAGTTTTATCATATCCAATCTAAAGATCTTTTAAAGAATGTTGCTAAAATTTGCTACAATCAACCTGCAGCAAAAACAGCTCAAGAATTAGTTATTCCAGTAGTTCGAGTTGATCTTTGGCCTAATCGTATTCAATCAAATGTGGATTATATAAAAAAATCTAATAAAGATTCAGATGAAAAAAAGATTAGAGGAGCATTAGATTACTATCAAAAAGTAATTCCGAAATTATATAAAGGAACAAGTCGGTTGAGAGGGTTTTTCCATAGCATTAAAATTAACTTGGATGGTTTAAAAAAAGTTACGTATCGCGAGGTTAAAACCAATGATTTGAGAGTTGTAGGCCACAAAAGCACAGCTCTTGCTGCTCAAAATTTTATGGTAAGTATGGCAGCTTTAGGCTACGATACCTGTCCAATGGAGGGTTTTGATTCAGTTCGACTTAAAGTCTTACTTCAACTCCCTAAAAAAGCTGAAATTAGTATGGTCATTGGTTGTGGTATTCGAAAAGAGAAAGGCCTCTATGGGGATCGCTTTCGAATCCCTTTTGAAGAAGTGTATTTTAAAAAATAATCTCTTTTTATGCTTTTTAAAATAGCTATATAAATTATTCAATTAGTAGTTTAAATTTCTATTATTAGGGTATTATTGGATATATTATGGAACTGCAGGTTCTAAAATTGCTGTGGCAGTTTTTGATTCTAGAACTTAAAATATTTTGCCTTTGAGACTGGATTAGCTCGGTTTTCTAATCCCGTTTGTAACCAATTTCGAAAAGTTTTGGTATCAGTATATTGAATTGGCTTATTTAATAGGGTTCCTCCTGGAGTAATTTGAACATAGAAAGGCTGTGAAGCGGTATTAAAATTAATCGCTTGAAAAGTTGCCCATTTCTTTCCAACAGTATTAATTTTTTTAATCCGCCCATTGGTATATTGGAAATCAAATTGATTATCTTTTGCCAATGATTTTCGATCATCAACGTAAAGTGATATAATAATGTATTCTTCCTTTAAAAGCGAATACACATCTGTTTCAGACCAAACATTTTCCTCCATCTTACGGCAATTGACACAAGCCCATCCAGTAAAGTCTAACAGTATTGATTTCCCTTTAGAAAGAGCCACTTCTTTTCCTTTTTCATAATCTTTGTAACATTCTAATCCAAGAGGACAATCCGAATTTTGATTGCGTATGCTATAAAATTCAGGAGGAGGAAAGCCGCTTAACAGCTTAAGCGTGTTAGTAGTCGACACTAAGCCAAGAAATAGATAAGAAGTTAAGATTAATGAAAGTCCAGCAATAAAATAACGAACTTTTGACAATGGCTCTTTTACCTCATTTGGAAAACGAAATATTCCGAAAAGATAAAGGGTTAATGCAAACGTTAATAATGTCCAGATTCCAATAAAGATTTCACGTTTTAAGAGACCAAAGTGAGCTACTAAATCAGCATTTGATAAAAATTTTAATGCTAAAGCCAGTTCTAAAAATCCTAATATCACCTTGATAGTAGTCATCCAGTTTCCTGATTTGGGTAAAGCTTTTAAAGTGTTAGGAAACAAAGCAAATAAACCAAAAGGGAGACCTAGAGCAATCCCAAAACCGAGCATTCCAATGGACAACTGCGTGGCTCCCCCTTCAGCTGAAATAGAGCCAGCAAGTAATGAACCTAAAATAGGTCCCGTGCAAGAGAAAGAAACTATAGCTAGGGTAAGTGCCATAAAAAAAATACCTATCACACCATTACTCATTGAAGCCTCATCAGATCTATCACCCCATCGAGAAGGTAAAGTTAGATCGTAAAATCCAAAAAAGGAAAAGGCGAAAATTACAAATACCAAGAAAAAAATAAGGTTTAAAAAAACATTTGTTGCTAATGTATTTAGTAATTCAGGATCTAATGAATCTATAAAATGAAAAGGTAAGCTCAAAATTCCATAAATTATAACTATAAAAAAAGCATAGATTAATGCATTAAAAACACCTCTAGAGGAAGAAGTAGATTGTTTTAAGAAAAAAGACACCGTAAGTGGAATCATCGGAAAAACACAGGGTGTCAATAAAGCTAATAATCCGCCTATAAAACCGAGTAATAAAATATTAAAATAAGAGTAGGTACCCTCTTTTAGCATTTCATCTTCTAAAAATTTTGTTTCGTTTAATTTTAACCGAAGAGCGTCAGAAAGCTTTTTACTCTTTGCATCAATTTTTTGACTACTTATTATATTGGAACCATCCAAAGCAATATTAAAATTCTTTGATCTAAAAATACATAAGGCATCGTCACACGCTTGATAACTCAACTCAACTTCAATTAAATTTAAGTTGGGTTCAAGGGTTTCAATTTTCTGGGTAAATATTGCCTTATCATTAAAATAAGTCAAATCCATTTCAAAAAACTTATCGTAGCTAACAATTACTTTACTTTCCTGTACTGGACCTATGAGATTAAATCCTCTACTTTCCTTAAATACAAATTCAGTAGGAATAGCACCGTCAGGATCAGAGAATTGAGAATATAAATGCCATTTAGATTCAATTTTAGCTTCAAAAGTTAGAATAAAAACATTTTGTTTTAAATTTTCCACTTTCGTTTGCCATTCTACAGGTTCGTCGATTTGGCCGTTTAGTATTGTACTACATAAAAATAATCCTAACCACTTCTTCATTTTGTTAAACGTAATAACAATTTATTTTTTGTTTGTTCGTTCGCTATAAATCTTTCATCACAACGCCTCCCTACTACCCATACAATTTGATCTCTGGAGAATAATAGCCATTGTTTTTCTTTTTCTAAAAGGGAATATTTTTCATCCTTAAAAAATTTACTAAGTAATTTTTTACCCTTCATTCCTGATGGATAAAAGTAATCTCCTTTTGAATATTTTCTTACATATAGTGGATTTTTTAACAAGTCTTTATCTAATAAGGCTTCGTAAGACTTCCATTTTTTTTTTAGTGGTTGCTTTCCTTCCTTAAATTCTAAACCTAAAGGAAGTTTTTTGTTTTTTTTCTCTAAATCAATTATGATTCTTGAATTGTTTTCTTTTTTTAAATGACTTATTAAAAGCTGTTTTCGATCTCGAATCAATCTGAATGAATTACTTAATAATAATTTTCCACTATTTGCATTAAGTAGTTTTTCAACTTCTTTCACCTCAAATCCAAAAGGAGAAAACCAATGGTGCAAACAGAAATTTAGTGGCTTTTGCTTAATTAAATGTTCAATATCTACAAAAGTAGTATCACCATCAACCCTAAAAATTTTATTTTTTAAAACATCTAATTGCATATAAATGAATTGTTCTGCTTGAGAAAGGTTTTTTAGAGTAGTCTTAAAATTTTCAAGTGTATCTGGTTTAATTTGCTCTAGTGGTGAAACGACTTGATGTCTTATTTTATTTCGTAAGTAATCCATTTCAGCATTTGAACTATCTTCTCGCCATTCAATTTTATGTTTAATAGCGTAATTAAGAATCTCTTTCTTAGAAATACTATTTAGTGGACGGATAATCTTTTTGGTTTCTGGAATACCTAATAAACCTGAAATACCAGTTCCTCTAATTGAGTTAATTAAAAAAGTTTCCAGCTGATCATTTAGATGGTGTGCTGTTGCTAATATGTCAAACGCCAAATCAACCATCAAGGAATTAAACCATTCATATCGAAGATCCCGGGCAGCTTCTTGAATGCTTTTTTTATTAACGATCATATGCTCTTTAACATCAAAAACTTTGAAGTAGAAAGAAGTATTATTTTTTATACACCAATTTTTTACAAATTTTAAATCTTCGTCACTTTCTTTATCTCTTAATTTAAAATTACAATGTGCTACAGAAAAATTAATACTCTTTTTATTGAAAATTTCAGCTAAAACGCAACTATCAGCACCTCCGCTATGTGCTAGAAGCACACGCTTACCTTTAAATTCATCAAGCATCAGATTGATTTTAGACATGCTTTTGTTTTCAAAAGAACAAAGTTAAGCATTCGCTAATTATCCCATCTTATTTTAAGAAAAGACTTATTTTTTTTTGATAAATAAAATTTTTAGTGGACTTTTGCAGTATAATGTTTAACATAAAAACACCTTGTATAATCCCTGACGCAGCTATACTCCCGTTGCGTAATACTTCTCGTCGCCCCTTGTGGGTGTAAATTTACTATGGAGTATGGTGTGCCCTTCTCCCTTCTCGAACAATTTAAATTAATTATTACGTTTTAAATTAAGACATGAATATTTTACGCGCAAAAGCGGAACACATAATGTATGCCAAGCAAATCAGTCTCTGTATCGATGAGTCTGCTAAGGTAAGAGGAACGGGTATTGCTCGAAGAACTCCTAAGTATTTAGCAACTAAAATTGAAAACGGCAATGCTGTAATAGCATTAGATGAAGATCAGTTTGCTGGTTTTTGCTACATAGAGGTTTGGGGGCACGGGAAATATGTTGCTCACTCTGGTTTAATTGTTGCTCCTGAATTTCGAGGTAGAGGTCTAGCTAAAAAGATCAAAAAAGAAGTATTCAATATTTCTCTTGAACAATACCCAAAAGCAAAAATATTTGGTATAACTACTGGGCAGGCTGTAATGAAAATCAACTATGAATTAGGCTATAAACCTGTGCACTTTTCTGAATTGACTGATGATCCGGAATTTTGGAAGGGTTGCCAGACATGCAAAAACTTTGACATTCTAACTAGGACAGAACGTAAACTTTGTTTGTGTACAGGAATGCTTCACGATCCAAATGAAAAAAAAGAAAATATTTCGAAGAGTAGTGCTTTTTTAAGTGGTCTTTTTAAAAAAAATAAGAAATGAAAAAACTTGTCCTCGCTTACAGTGGAGGTCTTGACACCTCCTACTGTCTAAAAACTCTTTCAACTGAAGGCTACGATGTTCATGCGGTAAGTATTAATACCGGTGGCTTTTCTGTCGATGAAATTAAAAAGCAAGAAAAAATTGCTTATTCTACAGGTGCAAGTACCTATATGTCAATTAATGCTTTAAAACCATTTTATGATAAAATTGTAAAGTATTTGATTTTTGGGAATGTATTAAAAAACAATACATATCCTTTATCTGTAAGTGCAGAACGTATTATTCAGGCTATAAAAATTATAGAATATGCTAAAAGTATTGATGCTAAATTTATTGCTCACGGCAGTACTGGTGCGGGAAATGACCAGGTACGTTTTGATTTAATCTTTCAAGTATTGGCTCCTGAAATAGAAATTATTACTCCTATTCGTGATAAACAACTTTCTAGAGAGGCGGAAATTGAGTATTTAAAAAGCCAGGGTATTGATCTTGATTGGAAAAAGGCTCAATATTCTATTAATCAAGGATTATGGGGTACAAGTGTTGGAGGGAATGAAACCCTAACCTCAATACAATCACTACCAGATAGTGCCTATCCTAGTCAATTAATTAAAATTAAACCTAAAAAAATAATCTTGAGTTTTAAATCAGGAGAATTAATTGCTTTAAATGGTCAAAATGGAAATCCAGTAAATTTAATCCAACAATTACAAGAGATTGCAAAGGATTATGCTATTGGACGAGACATTCATGTCGGTGATACAATAATTGGAATTAAAGGTCGAGTAGGTTTTGAAGCAGCAGCTCCTATGATAATAATTAAGGCTCACCATCTCCTAGAAAAACATACCCAAAGTAAATGGCAACAATTTCAAAAAGACCAATTAGCAAATTTTTATGGAATGCAATTACACGAAGGTCATTATTTAGATCCTGTAATGAGAGATATTGAAAATTATATGAAAAGTAGTCA
>MDSY01081837.1_pt1 | contig 26148 bp, 21 predicted proteins | sample 811131 | NCBI WGS metagenome assembly MDSY01 (sample SAMN05326643, study PRJNA326480) | marine metagenome | isolation source: seawater | place: Atlantic Ocean: South West | collected 2010
GAGAGAGGCGAAGCGTAAACGCGACGACGACGCGGATGAAGCGGGAGATGTACACGAAGAGCCTCCGGCAAACGCAGACGTGCTCGTCACGCAGTCGGAAAGACCGAGACGCGGACCTGGACGACCTCCTTGGAGTGGGCGTGGGCGTGGACGGGGACGGGGACGGGGGCGTGGACGCGGACGCGGACGTGGGCAGGCGTGTGTCGTGGGGTGAAGGAAGACGGGAAAGGGGAGGAGCGAAAGACTTTGAGAGAACTTGTGGACTTGTTTTGATTTGACTGATGAAGATAAAAATACTGTCCTTAAGAATACACTTTGCCTATCGTTTCTCCAACACCGCCGCGACTTCCCCAGCGATGTGGTGCGCCCAGGCTGCGTACCCCCACTCGTTCGGATGAATGCCATCCTTCGCGGTCAACAAAATATCGGAGCCGAAGATTGACATTTGTTGCGTCGACGGCTTCGGGACAAACACCGTTCGCGGCGAAGACGTTTTTTGGTTTTCTTTTTGCTCTCCTTTTTCATCGAGGTTCCTCTTACTCTCGGATAGTAATACCTCCACCCCCCCTAAACTGTCTTCCTCCGCCACTTTCCGCTTCTCGTTGTCCCATGCGTCACCTGCCGCAATTGCGACGAATGACAAAGGCGGGGGAAACGCGGTGACGAGCTGCATGGGCATGCCCGGAAGCACCACCAGCGGGTGTTTTCGGTTCTGTTTACTTTTGACCTTCGAAGGTACTTCGTTTTCTTTTGCAGAAGCGCCGTCCTCGACGCTAAAAGCGTCGCGCACGTCTTTAACCGCTTTCCGTAATTCAACGCGAAACGCATCAGGCGTCCTTCCAGCAAACGCGTGTTTGAAGTCGTTCACGCCGCACAGAAAAATAACCACGTCAGGGGTTCTTTCGGGAGTATTGGGTCTGATGGAAATATTTCTGTTCAATAGTTCACCGACGATTTCTTTTCGAATCGTCTCGACGTCAGCCGCTTTCTTCCCCAGCGCGACCCACGCAACGTCGCGACCTGTTAAATCACTCAAGCGCTCGCCTATGCGCCGGGGTAACACCGGGCCGAACCCATAAAGCTCAGAAGACGAACCGACACCCGTGACCAACGAGTCGCCGATGACGTACACTAACAAGTCGGGTTGGTTTTTTTTTACTTTTAATAATACTTCTGACGTTTCTTTCTCGTTCAAAGACGTTTCCTTTCCTTTTCCCTTGGCACCCGTGTGACTGTTCGCGACAGCGGAACGAAACGGCTTGGCTTTCGATGGATGGTGTTGCGGTTTCTTTTCGGTAGCACTGACCCTGTTACGGTCCACCGCTCTCGGTCGCGTCGATTCATTCGCGTCGAAAAACTTCTCAATGCTCCAGTGGTTTTTCATCGCCTTTAGCCTTCGTTCTATATCCGAAACAGTGCTTGACCTACTTGACTCCACGACGTCGTGGATCATGTTGGTCGGCGTGGCGATACCTCTTGTAGGTCCAACCGCATCGGGCAAGGCTTCGTACCACGCATGGCACGCCCACGCCTGCGCGCCGGACACGGAGACGAACCCGACCGATGAGACAAGGGACCAACGAACTGCGGTGCGAAAGTACTGTGTATTGCGCATCGCACGTGATGACCGGATCCACCGAAAACTACACTCCACCGGGACTCACACCAGTCTCCCACCCGCACGCCACGCCAATCCACGCACCCGCCCGCGTGCGTCTGGCGCGGGCGAAGGAAGCAACGAGACGGTTGTTGCTTTCATGGCCTTCACAGGGGCACAAGGGGTTCACTCGGCGCGCTCTGGTCCCACAGGCGACGGTCGAGAGCTCTTGTGAGTTCTTGACTCGCCGATTCGGGCTGTAACTGTTTGCCTGCCTGTGCGGTCGAAACGCTCGAGCCGCAGAATTTTTCTCCAGCCAAAGAAAAGGCAATCCAAGGTAATTCGCGTCTCATTACCGCGCGCGGAGGGAGCTTCGACGCGAGCGCGGCACGGGCACCGGGTGGGCCGTGCGTGTTGTTTTAGGTTCCGGGTTGCCCGCGGGTTCGTGTTCTGTCGATCGGCGGCGAGTGAGGTCCGCCCCTCGGACGGCGCGCGATGAAATCCAAGCCCAAGCCAGTCAAGGCGGGCAAGGCTCCGGCTCTCGCATTCAGAGGCTACTGGGACGCTACTGAGGAACAGGCGCTGCGAGATGCGGTGCAGAAACACGGCATCGGGGCGTGGGAGAAAATGCGACACGACGTGGACTTCAAGGTCTTGAAGTAAGTAAACAACGTAACCTAAACTCCGCGCGCGCTCCACGACACCACGCTCGCACCTTTCCCTCTTGAAATCCGCATAGCCGCCGACCTCGGCTCGCGCGCAAAAGCGGATAACTCTAAGATCCTTGAGTAAAAAAGAGGGACAAGCGCTGCGCGAGAGTTTTACCGCCGAAACCAACGACGTTTTTTAGGAATTGAAGAGGGGATGGGGGGGTGCGCGCGCGTATATGCCATGCTTTTCGCGTGCTCATGACCCTCGCATAATCTTCCGACACGTGTTAACAACCCACTGACCTATTTTTCTTGTCGTATTACCCACAGGGGCCGCACGGGCGTGCAGCTGAAGGACAAATGGCGCAATCTGATAAAGTTCCAGCACCTGCGCCGGGGCGAGGCGGAGAGCGCGCCGTACAAGGGCGGCGCGAAAGGGGGGGTCGCCACGCCCTCGGGGAAGCGGAAGAAGGGCGAGGACGACACGTACGTGTAGTAGGGATAGGGAATCACGTGTTTCACACACGAACGCGACTAGCACGCGACGCACGCCTCCCACGTCACGCGCCGCGGGTCGACCGCCACGTCAATTACAATTCCGCCGCAACTGACCTGACTCGTTTTCCTTTTTTTCTCATCATCACAATCGCAGCGAAACTCCCGCGAAGAAGAAACCCACGGGCAAAGCGGCTAAGGGTGGCAAAGGTTCTAAAGAAGCTGTTGAAGAGCAAAAGGAAGCCGCGCGACGCACGCACGAAGCATTAATGTCGCAATTAGAGGGAGGAAGGAGCAGTCCAGCGTTGCCCCCGGGATTGGACGCCCCCAAGAATCGATTCAAGTCCGCGGCGCGCGCCAACCGGCTGGCGGATGAGAGTAAAGATCTCGAGGGAGTTATTGGTGACGACGATCACGAAACTGGACATGCCGGAATGGGCTTCCACTCGGGCGGCCGAGACATTTCGTCAACGCCGTTGGACGCTGAAACTGAGGCGGCGTTTGAGTTGGTGGCGCAACGAGACGGGGAAAGAGTCGCGACGTTGAGGTCAAAGCACGCGTCCGCGTTAAAGGAAACGCAAGAAGCTGAGAAGTCTTTACTCTCCGTGAAAACCGCTGTGGAGGATGCGGAGGCTATTTACAACAACGTGCGCGCTGATATCGCATCGGGGCACGGCGACGGAAACGGCCACCACCCTGATGACGACGGCGACGACTGGGACAAGTACCTGCACTTCGGCGAGGGCGGGCACGGCGAGGACGAGTCTGGTGTGGCTACCCCTAAAAAGGAATCGGACCCGGAAGCGGCGGCTGCTGCGGCGGCGGCGGCGGAAGCGGCTGCGGCTATGAAAGAAGGAGTCGACGGGTCCCCCGGGGTGCAGTCGCCCGAAGCGGCGGCGGCGATGCATGCCTCGGTGGCGGCGGCGGTGCGGGTTACCGGCAGCGGCGAGGGTACGAACGATGGAGACGACGAAGCAGTCGCCACGGAGCAAGCCCCGGAAACGCCCCAGTACCAGCCCTCGTTGCAAGAGGCTGAGCAGTACTTGCTGTCAGAGTTGAAGAAGCTTGAAGCGGCGAACGCGTGGCTCATGACGGCGCGGAACGTGTTGACGGACATAGAGCGGCAACTCAACGACGCAACTGCGCGAGCGGAGGAAAACGCGCAGAGTGCGCGGCGAAGACGGGAAGCAGCCTCGGCTGGAGCGGGCAATGTCGGTTGCGCGAAGTCGGACAATGCCGACTTTGATGCCGACGAGCACCGAAGGCAGGGTTCACCTACCGGTCCTAGCGGCGCGGCTTCCGGCGCTGGGAATGGCGCGGCGTCCACCGCTGCTCGGCGCGCTTCCACCGCGGCGGGCGGAGGCGGCAAGGTTATCGAGGACCGGAGGTTCGGAATCTACGACTCGCGACGGTACCGGATGGAGGGTGAACCCGCACCGCCTGATCCGAGTGACGACGACGAGCTTGCCGGGAGGAGCACTTCTGTTCGAGGCCGAGGAGCGAGCGCGAACGCGGGGAAGAAGGATGAGGGCGGGCGGAAAAAAAACGGCTTGGTGAAGGGCGGCAACACCGGTGGAAAGAAATCGAAAGGCGCAGGGGTTTCCGTGGATGCCGCGTTAAGGCAGGTTGCTTCTAGAGGGGGTCGAGGTGGCCGTGGGGATGGAGGACGTGGATCCCACTCTGGCGGCGGTGGCGGGCGCACCGGGTCGACTGGCAGGAAAATTACCCCCGCGTCCGCTTCCCAATTAAGAGCCGCCGGGCGCGACGAAAGCAAGCACGCCGGGTTTCAGTTCAAAAAGGGTGATAAAGGGGGGAAGTTCACCGCGCCGTCCGCGTCTGACGCGGCTACCTACGTCGCGAAAGGCGGGGGCTTGAGGTGGCGGATGAAGCGGCCGCGCACGCGAGCCACGGTCGGGCGTCCAGCCATTGGGCCGACGAGTTGGGCTGCTATTAGTTCCTTTGCTTTATGGAGGGGCAACGAGCTGGAATTAGCCAAGAAAAGAACAAAAGACAACGCTGCGGGTGACGAAAGTGAAGAGGACGATGAGGATGAGTACCACGCGAGGGAGTATGACGACGACGATGACGACGACGAACTGGACGACTCCGACGGCGGCGAGTTTGACCGCGAGGCGTTTGAAAAGGCGCGCGCGGATGCGCAGTCGCCCGGGTTCGGTCTCGGCGACGGCTGGGTCGAGGATGACATAATCTTCGACCACTTCGACCACTTCGATGAGCTCACGGAAGGGGACGACGGGGTGGTTGACATCGGCGCGGTGATGGACCTGGGGTTTGACGAGGGGGGGAGCGAACTGTAAAAGGGGAAAGGTGTAGAAAGACATACCTTGTGGTGAGTGGTAGACATCCTTTGCGAGGTATTACGTTACTTTGGCGGAGAGACGGGGCGGTGTCCGAGAGCGACTCGGATGTATATCGAAAGACGATCATGTTATACATGTAACATTTCACTTATTCTATCACTCGTCGTCCATGTCCATGTCGTCATCGTCTGAGTTATCCTCCGCGTCGTCATCTTCATCAACCTCGTCGCTTTCATTCATCAACCTCTCTCCGAGCACCATTTCCTCACCGTGACCCCCTCCCCCAGCCCCACCCCCTTCCTTCTTGTCCGTCTTGAACTCCCAGTTCCCTCGGCAGATGGGACACCGCTGTTCCGTTTGCGAGGTGAGCCACTTGGTGATGCACTGTAGGTGAAACGCGTGGCCGCACTGCCCCCAGACGACTGGGGAGTCGTCCCCCGGGAACTTCGCGTCCGGTGGGCACGCGTCGAACGCGACTCGGCAAATGCCACACACGTCATCCGCATCCCCGGCGTTCCACGTCCAAACCCCGACGGCTTGCCATTTCCGGATGTTCACGACGAGGCCCGTTTTGCTTTGGGTGTCCGCGGCGGTCATGATGGACCCCGATGCCGCGACACCACGAGTGATTGGTGTGCCTAGGAACTTGCAAAACTTGTCGAACTACTCAACTCGAATATAAAAGTTTCCGTTTTCGGTCATGCGCGTCACAATCGATTGCCCAGCGATCGGTCCGGTACCATGTCCTTCCAGGTACGACGAGATGAAGCTGCGTTTTCGTATTTCGATGACCCGCACGGATGGGCACACCTCGCATGATCTCTCGCATTTTCACAACCCTCACGGGCACAACTACCGCCTCCACATCGCGCACGACAAGTTTCGCGATTCCCTCGAACAAGACGGTCGACCTCCTAGGAGTACATTAGGAGTACATTACCTCTCCTGACCCTACCTCTCCCTATCACGACAGACCCCAATCACGGACAACGACCAGTGGACTGATGAAATAGAGAAGGTGAAGGATTCGGTTTTAGTGGTGGACGTGCACCAGGCTTGGTCAGGTCCGTGCGTAGCCGTGCAAAGCACGCTTAAAAAAATAGTCTTCGACCACGGAGACAAGCCGCTGAAGATGTTCACTGCGAACTGCGAGAAATTGACCGCTTTAGCTGATTACGTCGGTCCTTGTGAACCCAAATTCCTAATCATCAAAGGCGAGGAACGGGAGGAAGTCACGGGGGTGGACGCGCCCACGCTGAGGGCGCTGCTATTGAGCAAGTTGGGGGTGAGCGAGTAGAAGAATGTAATGATGAATGATGAATGTAATATTTTTGGAAACGATCGAAGCATGGAAGCATTGAACATATCTCTTTGTACAGAAGTTGGGCACTAGCATGATGGCCCATGCAAGCTAGTCAGTTACTAGCCAATCACTCACTCCAATCAAACCTTACGCCGCTTTCGCCAGCCCAACCCTCGCGTTCCCGTAGTCAAACACGCTGTGATACGGCCCGATGAAGACGTCGCCTAGGATCCACAGCGGGCCCAACGGGGGCGGAATGTCCAAGCCCATGAAGCCCGAAATGCACTGCTCCACCTTCGGCGTGTCCTTCCCGTCGCTCGCGCTGACCTGAACGCGTAAGATGTACTGCTCTGGTGTCAGGGCGAACACCTTGCCTCCTAATACGAACGATACATCCGGAAGGTTGCCAGAGTCGACATCCGCACAATCAACCGCGCTCTCTCCGCCTTTTGAGGGAATTAAAGCGCACAGCGTCTTGACCTGTTCGATAATCGCTGATCGCGTGGCGTTTTCGGAAAGAAGATTCTTGGCGTAGTTCACGCCCATCTCGCACACCGCGCAACTGGCTTGGGAGCTGACACCAGTGATTTTTGTAAAGGCGTCGGAGATTTTGGATGAGCGCTTTGAGGTATGAGAAGCGTCGTCTCCGTAGATGGCTCTCTTTTCCAGAAGCGAGCGGCGGTACGTTTCGACTCTCGCCTTGTTGGTAACGCTCGTGAGGTGAGCGAAGGGCGTATGAGAGTCACGATAGTCAGCCTGGAGGTCAGAGAGCGTATGCACGTCATTGTGCTCACTATCTCCGGTACACAACCCCACCCCTCCGCAGAATTCCCGCGCCGAGAACTCCTCCAAGTCGTCTAAAAGTTCGTCCCCGTACGCGTCGATCGTGGAGCGACACTCCATGCCCAACACGGAAGTAGCGCCGATCTGTTCGTTGATTGCCTCGACGAATTTAGTCGGACCAGCTAACAAAGAAGTACCAGTATCCACAATAGCAGCGCACCCTTTGCCCCCGCAGTGCCCTGAACTCTCGCCGTCAACCAGGACGTCATCCAGCGCGACTTGCCAGTACCCTTCGCGCGTGACGTTGAGCCAGGTGTGCGGGCCGACGTGGTGTTTAGGGTCGACGCCGCCCAGCACGAGCTCGCCTCCAGGCCCTTTATCAGAATCCTCGTCTCGGTTGAGCCAGAACGAAAACACCTTCTCAGGGATGAGGCCTTGTTCGAACATGTTGTAGAAAGGGGGTCTTACACCATCCACCGCGATCGTGGACCACCCCATGCCCAGAATGCCGTCGAATTTGGCAAACATAAACGCCAAGCCCGGTTCCTTGGTAGCTTCCGCGAAAGTTTGCTGTTCAATTTCTAAACCGGCCCAGGTGACAGTATCAGTGGAGAGAAACCCAGAAAGACTTCCAGAGCCATACTGAATAGCAAAGGGTTTTCCGTTCTTAACAGCGGTTGAACTATCTTTTGATTCGTACTTCGTGTGAAGGTCGCACGGAATTTGCGTAAACGAACACTGCGCCGACGGGATCCAAAGGTTCGATGATCCGGTGTCGAACACTACTTCGAAGCTTTGTGGCGGTGTGCCTATTTCGACGGTACCGAAGTACTGCGCGTCCATGAAGTTAGTAATGTCCTCGGACGCGGTGCCGGGGGCGGCGTACTTGGAGTGGAGAGCATTATTAACATTCAACTGATTAAAATTGCTTCCTCGAATCTCAACCAGCGCGGGGTGTAATGGGCGTTTACTGACGTGTACTCTTGGAAAGGTGGTGGAAGCGGTCGTGGTGTCGATCGTCATCGCGCTCTGTTCAAGGGGATGGAATGGAAACCGAAAGGGAGGTCAGTCGGGCGGGAGACTCGACTCGACTCAGATCTGACACCGAAGAAACAACAAGTGTCTTTTCGGTGCCCTTGTCGAGATTGAAAAGGCAAAGGGTGGGGAACGGAAACGGAACTGACGACGCACCGCGAGGCATGCGAGATACGCGAGGGCGGCGAATTGATGGGGCATGCGGGGCATCGTGGAGCACCGCGACGGAAAGTCAGGCGAGGTGCAGGCACTGCGACGTGTGCTGTGACGGTGATGAATCTGAGACACGCGCAATCTGGTGGAAAACGATGACGCGGATTCTTCTGAAATCCGCGCGAAACGATTTTGTTTGGCGTTTCCTAGAAGTTGGGAAAGCTACGACCCCGCTCTCGCGCACGCCACAGCGCAAATCGTGGCGCGCGGTGTTGGTCGGGCAAGAACGATGGGAGTAAAGCGATGCTCGCACGGGAGGGAGAAACGTCGCTGCGTGGTGTGCGACCTTTCCCCCCATGGTAAGGTGAAAAGAAGCTGCGCGGAGTGCAAAGGCTGCCCTCACGGCAAGTTGAAACAAAACTGCGCTGCGTGCACCCCCTGTCCTCACGGCGAGCTGAAACACCACTGCGCGAACTGCAACGGCTGCCCCCACGGAAAGCTGAAAAGCAAATGCGTGGTGTGCAACGGCTGCCCGCACGGCAAGATGAAAGCCCGCTGCTCGGAGTGCACTCCCTGCCCGCACGGCAAGCGGAAAGGCAGCTGTCCAGCGTGCAACCCCTGTCCGCACGGCAAGCTGAAACAGTGGTGCGCGTCGTGCACCCCCTGCCCTCACGGCAAGGTGAAACAAAACTGCGTGGTGTGCATCCCCCGCCCTCATGGCAAGCTGAAAAAGCACTGCGCTGACTGCAACGGCTGCCCGCACGGCAAGCTGAAATACAAGTGCGCGGAGTGCAAAACCGCACGCTCGGATCCGCCGAGTTCCAAGCGGATCAAGCGCGAGCCGGAGAGTTCGCCGCAGATCAAACAAGAGCCCAACATCAAGCAATAAACCTTTACCATCCCAAGCTACTTCGGCTTTGACAAATGATGAACGAAATGAAACGTGAAAGACTGTAAGAAAATAAGTGAAATGAACTACGTTCAATAAACAAGTCGCTCTATATTAACTCTCTCTCAAATACTCCACAAACCACGTTACTCGATTTACTCTTCATCCGATGACGACGAGGACGAAGACGAAGACGACGAAGACGAGCTGCTCCCGCTGTGGCTCTTTTTCTTCTTGTTCTTCCTCTGCTTCTTCTTGTACCCAGCCTGGCCCATGGCGCCCGGGTACCCGCCCGGGGGGGGCGGCATGACGTACACCACGTCCGGTACTTTTTCGGGAGGAGGCGCATCCGGATCGGCTTCCGTGCCTTCTTCCAGTCTGGATTTGATGCCGGTGGGGGCGGTGTACGAGGCGAGCGCAACTAGCGCGTCCTCGAACTCCCCGGAACACTCATCCTTGAGAACCTTGACCAGAGACTTTTCAGTTTCCTTTTCGAATTCCAGTCGGAGAGTCTTCATCTCAGCGTCTCTGTGCGTCAAAAGAGCAATCAGGGCGCCTTTGTTCGCGGAAGAGATCCAGCCGCTCATAGCAGCACGAATACCTCTTGCAATAGTCCTCGCTCTAGGAGCGACAAGCGCCACTAGCGCCTTCTCATAATCCCCGGCGCAGTTCTTCCTAAGATCCGCAATGAGCGACCCGCCGTGCACAATCGTGTACTGCCTGATAATCTCCCGCATCTCCGGTTCTGTTCTGTGGACCAACATGCTGATGAGACCCCAGTCGTCATTGGAGAGCCACCCGTCGAAGGCTTCCTTTAAGTAGAATGCGATCTGTTCGTGTCTGTTGGTGAGGAGGCCCATGAGGCCATTTCTGAAGTTTTCAGACTCGAATAAACCGGTGGTTTCCGCCTTGACCCTTTCCTTGAGCATTTCCCCATGTTCAACCTTGTACGCTTCCTTCAACGCTTCGATCTGCTCATCCGTTTTGCAGGAAAGGACGTCGATTATGGCGCTTTCGTCCGTGCCTAGGCCTTCCACGGCGTCGCGTAGGGTTTGCACATCCGCCACGTAATCAGGGGCGTCGATGATGTTGTCGGGGTGCTTCCTGGCGAGGGCACAGAGAAGGCGTTTGAAGTCCCCTCCAACAGCCCACTCGCCGGACATGGCATCGACCAGGTCTGTGCCGTACAACCGGGCGTACGCCTCCCTCGTTCGGTTCATCACATCCGGCGTACAGGTCACCATTAAACGAGTCAACGCCTTGACGTCAGTGCCCATCCCGGAAATCGCGCTGTGGCAAACCTGCGCGTACGCCTCGTCGATGGTGTCGCAACCGGCGAGGAGAAGAACTCTTTTAAATTTACCGGACGTTTCAGATTTCACCGCTTGCTCGAGACTCCTCTCATACCTATCAGCATACGCCGTTTGTAACGGAATGATCTCATCCTCATCCAGGGTACAGAGAATCGTGATCAAGCAGTCCTCATCCGTGCCGAACCCCTTCATGGCCTTCTCCAGGATTTGCGCGTCGAAATCCAGCTTGTCGCTGAGGAGGGCCATGAGCAATTGTTTCAGCGCGCCATCAGTCTTTTCCGCAATGTCTGACCTCAAGTCCCCGTACCCGTACTCGCCGTATTTCGTTTCGATTTCGTCCCTGATGTAGGTTTGGCGGAGGATTCCTCTTGGGTTGCATACTCTAGCGACCTTGGTGAGAATATTCTCGGCGATCTTTCGCGTGTCACCTTCGTTCAGTGCCTCGGAAAGGTTATGTAGGATCTCCTCGATCGGCGTCCCGTCGAAAGGCGCATCTTCAGTGCCGCCGATGCCACAAATACCTGGGGTAAGGGTGGTAGGGGTGTGGGGTTGTGAGGGTTAGGGTTTAGGGCACTACAAGTACACCCTCATGCATGTACAGTCACTCGGATCGTGAAGCAGACACGCTTCCCTTCGGCTCCGATCGTGTTGTGCCGAATCGTCGAAGTGTTACCTCGATTGGCAATTCGGATCGGGGGGTGCTTCGGCGACGAGTTATGACTCAAGAAAAACATGATCAACGTACCCATGGTGCAACAAGAAGGGGGGCTGATAAGTTGTGCGGAAGTGAGTGGAACACGTCAGGGGCGCTCCTCAATGGAGAGGGCGAGACGAGACGCCCGCAGTTGAATTGCCGATCCAATCTGATTGCGAAATCGTTGATGACTCATTCATAATCTGGTATCGTTTGACTGGACGAAATAGACCCTCTTCCTCGAGTCAACAGAGGGACACGTGGAGTCGTTTAACTCGTCTTTTGGCGAGTCGGTGCAGAGATGGTAAAAAGTGCACGAATGGAATCTTCTTCACTTCCAAACTGGTTCGGCGCGCGCCATTTGCCCGCGCCCTACGGCTGTGGGAGGATGCGCGTGCCCGGGGCGAAGCGGTCCGGCCCTCCGCTCGCAAAAATGAAACCAGATGGGTTGCCTTACGTCAACCCGCTACACCTGATAGGTACGACGAGTACACCAATCCAACCCCCACGCGTTGAACCGGTTCCAAGCACTTTTTGTGAAACACGCCCCCATCGATCGAGGAAGAAGCGAGTCCTTTTGCGAGTCCTTCGGGCACGAAGCCAGGAAACGGCATCTTCGTGTGTGGTGTGTAGTTGTGTGGTAGGGCTGGTTTCCGGCGAAAGCCTAGAGAGCAACACCACGCATCACAGCGAAGCACTCAACACAGATTCATTCATGGAAGCGTGTCTCGAAAATATCTAAAAATCGTCCGTTTTGTCCCTTTTTTGTTGAGTTATGACTCAAGAATTTGATTGCCATGTCACCAAACGACGAAAAAACTGACACTTTTCTCATTTCATTCGTTCACCACTCACTCCCTTCACACAGGTTTGTTCGCCCTATTCGTGATGGGCAACCACCGGTTGTGTGTGTTGCACAACAAGTTGATATCGATTGAGTCTGAATCGTATGGAGGGCAGTCAAGAAATACCGCGTCTTTACTCGAAGAACATGGCGTGAATTCAGAGTTGGCGCTGGGCGCTTTTTACATTTTTTCTGTCGCCACTATTTTCAGTCTAAACGCCGCGCTGTGGAGCGTTCAAAAGGGGAGGTCGCGTTTGAATTTACAGGTGGCGTACATCTCAGCGATCGCCACGTATACGCACTACGAAATGTGGCTGGGGAGGGACTGGTACGTCACGGTGCGAGGGGCTTCAGTGGACGCGGCGGGAGGGGTGATGGATGAGCGAGGTATTCACGATGAGCTCATTCACGATGCGTTACCTTTCAACTCCTTGAGTTCCAACCCCCCAAACACGTCTACTACGAGTTTCAGCGCGCTGCGCGTCCTGGAGTGGGTGTTCACCACCCCCGTGTTACTGTTGTTGGTCCAGCACCTTCACGAGTACGCGTTTGCGGAGCTCCCTGGGAAGGAAGTGTTGACTGAGGAAAAAACAAGCGACGGAGCTCCTAAAAACAACCGCCGAAAAAATCAAAACACGCGCGACGTTATTCGATCGAACAGCGCGTACAAGTACAAGCCCGTCAACAGGTTCCTGTTAATCGCGGCTGACGAGCTGATGATTGTTTCTGGGGTGTTGATGCCTGTGTTTCCGTACGGGCTGAACCGGTTGATTCTGCTCACGATTTCGATGGCGTCGTTTTTCTTTGTCATCGCGCACAGCGTCTTCGCGCTCGTGGACGTGATGCTCCACGCGGAGATTGACTTTGCGGACGGGTGTCGTCTTTTCGCGATTGCGGCGTTGAAAGTGGTTGCGTGGTCCGGGTACCCGTTGGTGTATTTTTTAACGGAATACGGCGTAATCACGGTGAAGCAGCAGCACGAGTTTTACCTTTACAACGACGTGCTGACGAAGTTTTCGTATTCGCTTATGATATCTGCGGGGTCGTTACGTTGCTTAGATTTAGTCGAAGAACACCGAGCTAAGATCGCAACGCAGATGAGCGAAGCGCAGCGGGCGTTTTTTTTCAACGTAACGCACGAGTTGCGGACGCCGCTGAATAGTATTATTGGGTTCAACACGTTAGCGATGGAAAGTGGTGAACTAACGGATTTTACCAACTCGTTTATCAAGGCATCGCTAACCTCCGCTGAAGCTCTACTCGGTTTAATCAACCAAATCCTGGATTTCGCAAAGTTCGAAGGCGCGAAGAACGGATTAAGTGGAGGGTCTGTTAACCCGTTAGAGTCCGCGATCGAGTTATCGAACGACGCGTTTACCTTGAGACAGTTAATAGAACAAGTCACGGATATGACCCAAAAAGGAGTGAGCGCTAAAGTTTCGCAGCCGATGGGTGCTATGGGTACGGGCAAACAGTCTGGTGATAATCAAAATGAATCGGAACTTCTTGACACTAAGCCACCAGTGGACATCGTTGTGACGTTATCCAACCCTGATTACTTCGCCTCTACCTTCGTCGGGGACTTTTTCAGAGTAAGACAGTGTTGCGTCAACTTAGTGGACAACGCGGTGAAGTACGCGTCGGGTTTGACGGACCGAGACTCGCTTGTGGAGCTGATAATCACGGTGACGCCTATGAGTGATGCGAGTAAGAAGATTTTGAAACTAAGAAGAGTGGGCAGTGACTCCACTCGCGGATCCAGTGGAGCCTCTTACTCATCATCCAGCGAGGACGACGTCACGGACTTCAACCCGCTGCCTCCGCTTGCGAGCGTGACGTTCGAAGTGAAGGACAACGGCGTCGGGATTCCGGTTGAGAAACAACACTCCCTGTTCGTGCCGTTCTGCCAGCCCGCGAAGCACCGGGCGGCGAAGGAGAAAGGTACGGGTCTCGGGTTGGTGATTACGAAATCGATCGTGGAGTGTATGGGGGGGTCGATTGATTTTGTTTCTGTCGAAGACGTCGGCACGCGGTTTTTCTTCACCTGCGACTTTCCGCTCGTCGCGGTTGGCGGGAACGAGAACCAGGAATCCTTGAGTATGAAGTCCTTGAGTAACTACTCAGCATCTGTCAAGGGCTCCTCCAAGCCTCGACATGGGTTATCTCTGGATACCGTTCTCGCACCTAACGAAAACTCCAGCGGCTCCAGCGACGAAGAACGCTCGGAAGGCGAGACGATTGGTACGTCGAGAGGTGAACAACACAACCCAACCTCCGACGACTCCTCCCTCCCCCCGTCCGTGAAGATCATCCTCCACTCCAGTTTGCGCGCCCCGATCCGGAAACACGTGATCAACATCTTGCGGTGCTTCAGGGCGTTGCCCGGTACGAACTACGTGGTGTGCCGAACGGAATCCGATTTGGGCGAGAAGGTGCGACAAGCGCGGCGGCTCGGGGGAAATCCCGTGGTGTTTTTGGAAGCGGGAGATGATCCATCCGAATCCGCAAAAATTCTCGAGACTGTTTGCGCCAGTGATGAAGGGACGAAAACCAGGGTTTCTTTTGAAGAGAAAGGGTCTGATTCTGATACCTCAAACAAGTCTACCTTCAGCAAAGGTGTGGTTGTTTTCGGCCGGCCGAAGCAGCTGATGGATTTAAGGAAAGTGCTGGGTGACCGTTGCGACGTCGCTATGGTGTTTGAACCAGCCAAGCCGAGCGAACTTCTCTCGGCGGTGAGGAAAGTGAGCGACGTGCTCGGTGCTGGTTACGGAAAGAAACCTCCTCACCCGCCCTCGTCTGTTGATTTAGCCAGGCACGGGTTTGGGTTGAAGGGGAAGGAAGAGAAGCTTTCTGGGGAGGAGAAGAAGCAAAAAGGTCACACCTATTCTCCGACGGTCACAAAGTCCAGAAGAACCTTAACAGATAAAAATCCAAAAACCAACGACCTCGCCCTGTCCGGCCTGACCGTTTTATTAGTCGAAGACAACGTGATGAACCAGCAGATGGCGCGGCACAGTATTGTGAGCTACGGCGTGGAGTTGACGATAGTAGGGGATGGGGAACAGGCTGTTAAATTAGTCACAGAAAAGTTAAAAGAAAACAACTTTTCAAAGCCGGCCTTCGACGTCATCTTGATGGACGTGATGATGCCTGTCAAGGACGGCCTGGTCGCGACGCGGGAAATTCGCGAGCTTGAGTCGAGTACCTCTGCGAATACGAACCGTCACGTGATAATTGGATTATCCGCCAACGTCGGCACCGAGTACGTCAATGAAGTTTCCGACGCGGGTATGGACGGTGTGGTTTCGAAACCGTTTTACCCGGCGACGTTGCGGAAAGCGTTGAGCGACGTTTCGGAAGGGACTTATGTTGGGTTTAACGGTGAATCTGGAAGGGTTTTGATCGGTTATTCAGGGTCAAGAAGCCCTTCTCGTGTCACTGATACCGTCGAGGATGACCCTGAAAAGCGCAAACGAAGGGTCAGCACGAGCGGCGCAGCATAGGGGATAGGGTGTGCAATGTAAATTAGTGAGTCAACTCACTGAACATGAAACTCTCCCAATAAAAATTCAGTCTCGTCTTCTCCGAGACGAAATTTTTCCGCCGCCGCCGCCGCCGCATTCGGTCGCGCGCAGGACTGGTACGTCGTGGAAACGATCGCCTGACGTGCACGCGACTCCCTGTAAGCTTCACTCCGACTGAATACCCCCCGCCCATCTCATCATGAGCAAGAAGAATTCCAAGAAGAGATGGAACAATCAGCACCAGGAATCGATGCGCCGGGAAAAGTTGGAAGCCGAAGCGAAAGCGTTAAAGGCGAAGAAACGCGAGGAGAAAGCGTTGGAGCTGGTTGGGGATATGGCAGGTGAGATGGCCGTGGATAATGATGGTGCTAGAGATAATAAACAGTCCATAAAACCCGGCAAGACCCGCGCGGGCAAGGCCAAGGTTGCTGATTCGCAAGCGCCGAGTAAATTATTATTAGGGGCTCGTCAAACTTTGAAAAAGAACACCGCCGGCGGCAAAACCAAAAACACGCGGAAGATTATCAAAAACGTCCGAATCGGGAAGGGGGTGCAAACTAAGCTGAAGTTACGAAAGGGGGCGGTCATACGGGGAGTCAAGGTGACTAATGCGGATAGCAGGAATAAAATCTTAGCCTCGCTAAAGGCGGAAGCCGCGATAGCGATGGTGGAGTAGATTGTTTTTATTTTTAATTGATTCTAAATTGCCAAATGCTATCGTAACTATTCTTACGTTACTGTTATAACCCTCCATACACTGTCTACGTTACAAGGGTTTCCGCACCCGCAACACGTGCAGCCGCTCTTCATCCGCCGACGTGGATTTAACGATTTCGCACTCCAGCCCGTACCCCTCCAAAATCGCAACCACTTCCCTCGGTTTGTTTTGTTCCAACAAAATCAACATGAACGTTCCGCCTGGAGCTAACACGTCGAACACTTTCGGTAACAGTTGGTCAGTCACCTCCCGTCCATCGATACCCCCCGCCCACGCTGCTGCGACGCCCCCTCGTTCAACCTCCTCGCTCGGAGTTAAGACGTACGGGGGATTGAAAAGGAGCAAATCAACTTTGCCGTCCAAATGAGATTCGAGTGGGCCGAGCAAGTCACAAAAAATCGCGGTGAACGAATCGCCGCACGCGAACGCGTCGAAGCCTTGTGTTTTGTTGGCGCCGTAAAAACAATAACGCGACGTAAGGTCGCCGAACCCGTGGTTGCTCCACGTCGAGGCGCAGCACGGAAGCGCGTCGGAGTTTAAATCAGTGGCGTAGAAAGAAGTGCTTTCTGAATCGGCGTGGTCGCGGAGTTCATTCTCATCCATCTTCGCTTCGCTTGTATCGCCTCTCACCCAACTCCCGTGTTCCTCCGCCAGCCCGGCCGCGCTCGTGATGACGTACCCGGTGCCGCACCCCACTTCCACGATTGTTTTGGGGGGGCGGTGTCGAAGGGTCGTAGACCACTCCTCCGCTAACGCATCCACGAGGAGGAAGCTGTCCTGTGTTGAGAAAAGTTGCGGTGAGGTTGGTGAGTTGATGGGCAAACGAAAGTTGGTCGGCACCATCGGTGAGGGAGGACCGGGGTGCTGACTGATTGCCCATATAACTAATTAACGTACCTCCGCGGGCTCGTAGACCTCGGGGTGGAACGTCGTTTCGCTTATCCGCGCGAGGGGCATGGTTCGTGTGCGCGAGGAGTGATGAGCTGATAGAGAGCGTCATCAGTGAAAAGGGAAAAATGCTTTGTGATTTTTTCAATTTCACTTTTCTCCAGACAACACACCTTCGACTCCGCACATCCCGACGCGCGGTGCGGGTTAGCTGTCTCGCTCGAGATGTCGTGCCACGCGTGTTCGGCACCACGCGGAGTCGGGGCACAAAGGGCGTCGCACCCAGGCCGAGCAACTCGATGCACAGGCAAACAGTCGCCGTATTTTGGGGAAATGCCGAAGTCGAAATCGTGGACCGCCTCCCTGACCGCCGACGTTCGATTGCGAAGCAGACTAAATACCCATACGGTTGCCGCGACGAGACATGAAAACGGAAAGGAAACCGACGTCGCAACCAGCAAAGCCTCCATCGAACAAGTAGAGCTCGAAACCCGCCAATGGCTCGACAACATGGTCATCGGGCTGAACCTGTGTCCGTTCGCCAGAGCCGCGTTACCGGGGACGAAATTTTTTGTTAGTGAGAGTAAAACATTGGATGAGTTGCGAAAAGAGGTTAAACGCGAGTTAGAGGTCTTAAAAAATGCCCCTACTGACGTGGCGAACACCACGTTAGTAGTGTTAAGTCCAGGTACTGTGAAAGCATTAAACGCAACGACTTTCGATGGGTTCATGGAAGGCGCGCGGAATGTTGCGGATGAAGAGGCAAACGCACTGACGCAATCTTTACCCGAAAAAATAAAAAATAAACTGGTCGGGGATTTCGTGGAAGTGGTTCCATTCCACCCATCCGCGACGTTCCACGATACTGATGTGGACATAGAGGATGAACAGAGCAGCGGGGGGTACATTTGTACGTACCTGGATACCGGGGATGGGGAGGATGGGGATAATTCCCAGACTAATAACCCACCCGGCGAAGCGGCGCTCAGGGAGATGATTGCCAAGCACGCGAGTTTGCAAGGAGGCGCTGATACCAGGGCGGACTGGAAAGAAATGAACGCGAAAGCTTCCTCTATGGGTAAGCAGTCTAAGGGCATTGAGCAAGAAGAAGAGGATGACGAATATGACGACGACGACTCGGACTCCGGCTACTCCGATAAAACCGCCGACGCCATCGACCCGGCGGATTTCACCGGCCGGTCGCCGCACCCCGTGTTACATTTACTGCGCCAATCCGACGTTGAGTCGGCGGACGACCAGTGGTACAACAACGGCCCGGGGGATGATATTCGGGCTAAAAACGCCGCAATGTTGCGGGGGATGGGAGAAGATACGCTGCGGAAAATGTTGCAGAAGTGCTGTACCAAGAAGTAGCTGCTGTAGTAGCCCAAGAAGGAGTAGTAGAGACGTATGATTATTTTATTTTTTATTGATGATTCGGGCACGGGCAAAATAGAAAAACGTGTAGGTACTACGCGTGTGTACGAGAGTCCGTGCGGTTTATGACACTCTAGGCGAAGGGCGAACCTTTCTTATATACCTCTTGAGGGACTCGCGTTTGGATGTCCGACTCGTGTGCGATTCGCGTTAGTAGCGGCCGCGTAGCGTCTGGCTTTTCACTTCTCACTTCTTACGCTCTCTTGCGAGTGGACCTTTTGGCCTTTTTCTTGCCGCCTCCGAGCAGGCCGCAGGATTGCGCCCCCCACAGCGCCAACACGATGTTCATGACGCACTGCACTTGCCACACCCACTGGGTCCAGTTCGGGTGCGCGTTCAGGGCGAGGTTGCCAAAGGGAACCAACGTGCTGACGTGGAACGCGATAGTTTGCTTGCTGAACGCGTCTTCGGTGACACCACAATGGGTTCGGCCGAAAACCACCAAGCCGAACACTAAGCCGACCATGCGCGCGAAGAACCCGCCTTGAGCGAGCGCGTCGCCGAGAGGCTTGGCCCAGTAAGGGAGCTGACCGAGGCCGCCCGCGCCCCAGACTCTGTTAGGGTTAAACATTAAGGGAATTGGTCAGTCACGTGGAGTAAGGGATGCGTATGCCGACCGAGGTCGTCGCGCATTCGATTCGGTAATTGTCTCAAAAAAAGCCGCTTCAATTCGAAAGCCGGAAAACGTGAAGAACTTACTCGTCAGGGAAGGTGGTCATCGTCGCGGCGTACATGCCGAAATACACCTGCATCGCGGTATCGTAATTGATCGCCATGGTGATGGGAAGGGTGTGTGGTGCGTGTGGGTGCGCGTGTGCGGAATGGCGAGGCGAACGTAAATGTATGACATTTATAAAAACGCTTCGTTTTCGGGACACGAAAAATCCCGAAATTGAAAACGGCTGACGTGTTTCGTCCCCCTTTTTTATGAGAGGGTACACGAGAGGTTGGGCTCCGTACCCCGTGGACTAGACATCGGATAGACGTGCGATTCAGGTGATGCATTATGTGTACTGTGTACCGTGTAAATTACAGACTAACTACCGACTGCCCACGTCCGTACGCACGCGTCGAACCCCCCTGATGCTAAAACTTTCTCAATCCATTGTAGACTAGTCACCCCTCCTTGATGTGCATTTTTCAATGTTTTTCGTTCCGCTCCATTGCCGACTGGGTCCCACACGATCACGGAGCCGTCTAGGGAACCCGATGCTAACAACCCACCACCTGAAGACCAAGATAACGAAGTAACCCGAGCGTTGTGGAAGGTTAACTTCGCGTGTTTTTCGTCCAGCAGCTGCTGCGTGTCCACGCGCCAGACGAAGAGTTTTCGGTTCAAATCCGAAGTTGCGACTACGTTGGAATCAGTCGGGTGGAACGCCACGCACGTCACTTCGGCTCTGTGGTGCTGTATGGGAAAACAGTCGGAACGATTTAATTTCGCCACAGCTGGGCCATTTTTCTGTACATCCAACAACCGTACGTCTCCGTTTTGGAACCCCACCACGAGTACCGCGCCGTCGCTCGAAACGCCCGCGGCGGTGATTGCTTGGTTTTTCATTTCTGGGAATTTTACAGTCACTGGGGATTCATTGTTTGTTTCATCTCCCGCAAACGCGCAGACAGATTCGCGGCACCCAACCACCACTACTTCCCCGTTTTTATCACAAGCCACGCAAATCGGCTGGCCTGGAAGCTTGGCGACCGTTTTACTGGAATAATCTGTTGACTGTTTACTTATAGACATGCAGAAATCGTCCAGCCCCACGGTGAAGACGGTGTCGCCGTTAGACGTACTCGCCGCCGCGACGACGGCCCCCGCGTGTTTCAGGTCAACTTTGTACGTGCTTTTAGTCTGAGAGTTATTTTCAGTACCCCAAGCGTACCCCACGGAGGGACAGGAGGTCGGCACGTTCACCGCTGCGAGTCCTACGGTTAAAATAGAGTCATTACCAAGTTTCGCCATACACGCGATTGGCTTACCGTGCCCCGGTAAACTTACAATTTCGCCGTCGCCAGCGGTGCTCAAAACGTTCAGCGTCCCGTCCAACGACAGCGTCACCGGTACCTCACCGACAAAAACGCACCCCACTTGCATGTCACTTAATTTTGCTTTTTTTGAATCGCTCCAGGGCTTGAGTGTTTTCGTGACGGGAACCGGGGGTAAAGGATCGGGTGATACGGGCGCTTCGGTATCCGACGGTAACGGCTGTACCGATGATACATCCCACAGCTTTGCAGTTTTATCTGCACCTACTGTTAACAATGTTTTTCCATCAGGGGACCAGCTCAGTGCGTATACCGTCCCGTTGTGTCCTTCCGTGTCTTTCGCAACCCGTTTGCCTCCTGGTGCGAGTCTCGCAACAGGCACTCCGAACTTACCGTCGTAAATGATACCGATACCATCACTGCCGCAAGACGCGAAGAGACTTCCATTCAAATTATACCGTACGCAGTTGGCAAAGTTCCCGTGTTTATATTTAACGCCGTCAAATTTAAACGGCGGTCCGGTGAACATGGTGACGGAAAAATCCTCACTCGCCGTGACGACTCTGAAGGGTCGTGTTGGTTTAATTGCGATGCTATTCACCCTTTTCGTCATGCCACTGACATCCCCTACTGAACTCCCGGAGTCCCAGAGAAAGGCTTTCGCGAACGCGCCGCCCTTGCCATCGCCGCACGCTACTATTCGCTGGCAATCGTCGCTCCATTGAAGGTCATCGACCGAACCGCTCAGCGGCCTGTGTTCCGCTTTCAGGGTGTAGTCGTCGTTCAGACCCCACACACGCACGACACCGGAAACGTCGCCGCTCGCCACCCACTCGCCGTTGGGAGAGATTTGAGCGCATGTGGTTTGGTACTGGTGGTCGGTGTACAAGCGAATGTTTGTGGGATCTGAAAGAGACCTCACCACTATGGATTTGCCGTTGGCGTACACAACGACACCTCGGCCCGCGTGCGCGCCGAGCGGAGTGCCCCGCCCTCGCGTCGTCCCGGGGGCGCAGGGGTACACCGCCGTTGGGGGAGGGGACATGGCGTAGGGAAAGTGGTTCGATGACACAGCCGCCCGCGCGGAGGTGGATGAGACGTTCGCGAGTTCCAATCTGAAGAAATCTCCTCTCAAACTCAAAGGTGCCTACGAAAGTTGACGAGGCGTGCCCAGATTTATTTGAATCTTCATCCGACGCCTCTCGTTCGTCACACGCACACGCGCAGACTCGTCTCCATGGCGGACACAATGATGGCGACTCCCCCGAGCACGCCTTCGGCCCCCTCCGACGACCCTCGCATTGCTTGGGCCAATGCCACGCGACTCGCGGTGACCCGGCCTGATGCGCTGAATCTGGATGGCTCTCTGAACCAGCAGTTCTTCAAGCCCAAAAAGGTTGTGTTCGCCACGGAAAAGGCAAAGTGGAACGAAAGCGACTGGGATAACCTGTACCGAGGCATCGAGAAGTACGGCATCGACCCTTCGTCGTGGAGGAAGATAATCGAAGAGTTTTGCCCAAACCGGGAGGTGCTGTTTATTCGCATCAAAGCGAGCCGGGCGATTGGAAGCCAGGGCCTCAACAGGTACCACGGCTGGATCGGCTCGAAAGCTGATGTGTTGGCGGAGTACGAGCGGAACAAGCAAATCGGCCTCGCCACCGGGTGCTGGAAAGGCGGCATCTTAGTCGAGAACGACCACAAGCATGCCGAGGCGGCGATCAGAAAAAGAGACGCGGAGGAAGCAGCAGCGGGCCTTCAGCCGCCGGGGAAAAGGGTCAAGCTGCACTGAGAAAGATGAGTTGGTGGGAGAAGAAATGACGATGCGGATGGTGGAGTGTACCACGTTACACACAGTTGAAACGAAGCGATATTGCACGAACAAGTCACCACGTACCTATCATCTAAAACAGCTCGTCCTCGTCGTCCCCCAGAAGCGTCGCGAGCCCATCCCCGACATTTTTGGGTTTCGCCGCGGGTTTCTTTTTTGTTTCTTTTTTTGTCCTCGCCGGCGTTCCCCGCTGAGTGCCTTGAGTGCCTTGAGTGCCTTGCGTGCCCTGTATAGTCTGCTGCGCAGTACATTGAGTCATACCTTGAGTCACTTGCGTCGGCATCATCATCTGTCTTAACAGCGCGGTTTGCATGTCCAGCGAATCGCCGCCCGGGGGGAGCGAAGGAGAAATCTTCGCGTCGTCGTCGGAAGAGTCCACGGCGTAGTGAACGTCCATCGGTTCCACGGGGGTATATTTTTCTTTCTTTTTTCCACGACCACCACCACGGCCGGCTTTAGGTTTTGGTTTCGGTTTCGTATCCCCATTCGAAACCCGTTTTCTTTTCGCCGCCTTGTCCCTCTCCAGCGCCAGCGCGAGCTCCTCGTCGGTGTCCACGCCGTCGTCCCCGTTGTTTTCGCCGTCAATCTGATTCTCCTCCAACCTCTGTTCCAGCGCTTCGATTTCGTGTCGAGCGGTGTCTAAATCAAGCTCCAACTCAGACATCTTTTTTTTCTTTTCGTTCATTAATACGGCGACTTTCGTGGAAACCGTGGTTTCGTGTACTTGTTTTTGAAACGCGAAGTGCGTTAGCTCGTCCGTTGCGGCATCTGTTGCAGTTTTTGAAATAACTAACTTACGCGTCAAGTCCTTCACCTCCCGCCGTAACGATTCGTTTCGCTCGCAAGTTTCGCGGAATAAATCCAACAGAAGAGGAAAGGAATGTGTATGAGCCGTACCATTAGTATCATTAGCAGTATCACTCCTATCTCCTTCAACTCGAACGAGCTGTACCGACCCGACTCGCTTGGCGCCTCTTTCGTTCGCCGGAACGTCGAGCCGCGCCGGCGAAGCGTCCTCCATCCCTGTATTTAACTCGTGATTAGACCCAGAAGACCTACTTGCTCTGCGTTCGTGCCACGTCCATTTAAGTGTCGCGTGCTTCGGTGTATCCCGTGAACCAACACTGGTGTCGCTCAAAAAGTGTGAAAGGTTCATCGGGTCGGAGTTTGCGTTGTTTAATTCGTCGTCGTTTTTCTTGACGTCGAACTGGAACTGGAAATGATTGTTCGCAACCATGGCCGACAGCGCTTCGACTGCGCGGTCGTACCAGTTGTCGTACGGCGCGTTCGTGGGTTGTTTTAGCGGGTGTGGGGCGCGCCACGCGGTGGTGGGTTGTGTCTGTGTTCCGCTGGACGAGGCACTCGACGCGGTGAACAGCGTGAGGTCGAATGATTTCGCGGTGTGATGCCATTGGCACCGCAGGAAAAGAGGCACCCGATCTGCGCCTCCTCGTGACGCGTCGCGCGTTGCGAACGTGACGGTGTCGGTGTCAGCAGCGTCAAGGTTGCCCGCACCGCCAACCATCTCACCCGCGACCATCTCCCCGCAAACAACGACGCGCACCAAGGTCTGATAGGAGAGGAAAGATTGAGGGTGCCAACAGTGATTCGGAAAGAAAGCTTAAAGGGAGACACAAAGGCATAATTATTTTTTGGAAAAGAAGCCCTGATGTTAACAAACACTACTACTACCTCTCTACGCAATAAACACGACGAAAAACACGAGAAACGAAATGAGCACTCCGAATATCTTCATAATCAGCCATCTGTTTGATGAAACCGAGTTCAAATACTTCAGCAACTGTGTCTGTGCGTTGTCCACGTTAGCAACACTCTGCTCCACGTTATCGTCAATCCGAATCGCCATCTCGCCCTGCTCCGCGACCATCGTGGATAGTTGCTGAAAGATGCCTCCTAATTCAGTAATAGTCCGCTCAACGTTCTGCAAAGCTTCACTTCTAGAACTCATGTACGAATCCTGATTCTGCAGTAGCATCTGCGATTGCATTTGGTTGTTGTTGTTGCCCGTGATGTGGCCATCGAAGCCTCCTCCAGTGGCCATGCCTGAATTGTTACCAGGCTGAAGGAACCCACCGCCCCCTCCAAATGTCACGGAAGTATTAGGACCACCCATCCCTGAGTCATTTAACCTCGGAAAATTAGCACTCGCTCCCCCAGTAGCCAAGCTGCCATCCCTCTGTCTCGCAAAGGGGTTTGGCCGGTTAACTTTCGAAGAAACGCTTTCGTTCGAAAACATCTTGCGCCGGTCGTTCTGACTTTTAACGTTTTCTTGCCTCATGGTTAACACTTCCTTGAACGACTTCGTGGCGCCCATGAGGCGGGTTTTTAGAGTGTCCACTACTGTTACGGAGTGGTCAGTGCCTTGCTTCGTGGAACTCACTCGCGCCGCGTGGTTCTGTAACTCAGCGATCGCGGTGTTTAGTGCGGTTATGTCACTTTTTATGACGGCGCTTAACTCCGCAATTTCCTTCGCAGGGTCGTCAAACATCGATGAGCGCTTCGCTAGCTGCGTCAAGCGCTCCAACTTCTGACTCGTGCCATGTATGCCGTGGCCTATCCGGCTGCTCATCTTCGCGAATTCGCTGTTCGTGCCAGCGCTTTGGGTCTGGTTGTGGCTAGGGTCGGATGAGTTGATGGAACTACCCATCAACGCGTGCGTGTCTCCATGTACATTCCCACCCTCGCCTTGCGCGTTTGATGACCCCACCGCCCCTCCCGCTCCTCCCCTCGCCGCGAGCGTCTTCAAACTACGCTCCACGATTTGGTTGAACTCCTTCGTCCTGTCCTTCACGGTTGCGGGGGCGGGCATCATGGAGGTCATGGTGTCTTCAGGTGAAGTCGATGCCTCGACTAGCGTGTGTGCACCTTGATCGTGCCACGGGGATGAGACGCCCGTTGATGTGTACACTGCTGCCGCGGCGTTTCGGCTTGGGCCGAGTGTGTGTGCCGTGTGGACCGCGGAGTTACCGGGATCCGCGACGGTGGAAGGCCACGAGTTCGAAGGGTGACCGCCTCTCTTGCGCATGCGCTGGCGAACGTGCCGCGCCGCGAAGGAGTGACCCGCGCGGAAGGGGACGCGGGCAAGAGAGGTCCACGGTCGAAAACACGAAATCCCGAAATCCATTTTTCTGGTGAGTTTTTCTCACCCGCCGACACAGTGACGTCGGCGGCGGCCGCACGCGCAGACCAGGCATCGTGCTCCTGATCATCACTCGAGTGCGTTGAGTGTCGGAGACTGTTGGAAGCTTGTCCCCCTGACACCCTGTAAAATAATAAACCATGTCCCTTTCCCCCTACGAGCGTTCGTTCGTTTTGGATGGGGTGGATCAGGGATGCAGGGTTGATGGCCGAGGGCGCCTTGATTACCGGCTCATGACGTTGGAATTGGGTACGACTCCCCAAGCATCCGGGTCGTCGCGCTTACGGTTGGGGAACACGGACGTGATGGTAGCAGTTAAGGCGGACATCGGCACTCCCCCAGGTGGCGACCCTACTCATGGTAGGTTATCCTGCTCCGTCGAGTTGAGTGCGAGCGCGGATCCGGAGTACGAGGGGAGGGGCGGGGATTCGCTGAGCAATGAATTGAGTAAAGCGTTGGAACGGACGTTGTTAGGAGCTTCAGCTGGTGGGGCCGCGAGTTTATCGCACGTCGCCGCGGGCGAACGC
>MDSY01097104.1_pt1 | contig 26141 bp, 25 predicted proteins | sample 811131 | NCBI WGS metagenome assembly MDSY01 (sample SAMN05326643, study PRJNA326480) | marine metagenome | isolation source: seawater | place: Atlantic Ocean: South West | collected 2010
CATCAGGATCACAGGTCATCATTGCTTTTCCAATCGGAGATTCAAGGTCACCAGTCCAAATATTAGGGATGCGGTATTTTTGAGCATCAACAGGACCAGGCAACTTGGTAACTGCCATGTCCAAAAGAACTTCGTGAACAGGAGCCTTCTCTGCCAATGTCTTTTGGTCTTCATTGTTACAGTATTCGAAAATCTCGGTCATTGAAACACCGGACTTCTTCATGTAAGGAATTGTAATTCCCCAGTTGTGGTATGCACTACCAAATGCAACTGTTCCGTCCAAAACACTGACTTGCCAGCTCTTCTTGAATTCATCAGGAGCAAATTGTTTAATCAATCGGTTGACTTTTTGAATTGTTTCTGTGAAACGAGACATCATGTCTTCAGGAGTAACTTGCAATTCGTTAATGAGACGGTCGACCTTGTTAATGAAAAGAACAGGCTTTACCTTTTCTTTCAGTGCTTGGCGAACAACAGTCTCGGTTTGCGGCATTGGTCCTTCAACAGCACAGGCGAGAATGAAACATCCGTCAACAGCTCGCATAGCACGAGTTACGTCTCCACCAAAGTCAACGTGACCAGGAGTGTCGATGAGGTTGATCAAGTAGTCTGTTCCTTCGACACCGTGAACCATAGAGGCTGAAGCAGCGTTGATAGTAATACCACGTGCTGATTCTTGTTCATCGAAATCGAGAACACGAGCGGACCCGGCGAGTTCACTGGACATCATTCCTGCACCTGCAATGAGGTTGTCAGAAAGTGTTGTCTTTCCGTGGTCAATGTGTGCTGCGATACATAGATTACGAATCTGAGGTAAAATATGCATTACTTCTGTTGCTTTGTTAATATTGTCTTCCTTTCGTCCCATGGAATCACCCGTGACTTCTCGTCAATCTCGGCCACCGGAAAGGGGTTCTTAAGTAACTCGCAACGAAGATACGAATTGCAACGACCGTGGACGAAAAAAGGCGTTCGCCAATAGCATAAAAGTTCGAGGAGAATACGAGGTATTCAGTTCAGCGTGCAGAGGATGCGATTCGTTCCAATTCTTCCTTCTTAGCAACTGCGTAAGAAGTAGCATCGCCAGATCCAGCCTTTGAAAGCTCATTGATGATACAGTTGGTCAAAGTTCGCTTTGACTTGTGCGTTCCTTGATGAGCGCCGATTGCGAGGTTGCGGAGGGCGACATCGAGACGTCGTGAAGGTGATGCGTCGACTGCCTTTGGCTGAGAGACTGCACCGAATTTAATTCGAGTGATTTCTTCCATTGGGGCGCCGTTGCAAATTGCATTAACGAAAACTTGTAATGGGTTTTGGCCAGACTTTTCTGCGATAATATCGAGTGCTGCTTCAAAAGCCTTCATTGCACCTTGCTTCTTACCAGTGTAAGGTCCTGAGCGCATGAGTTTGTTGATGTAACGTTCGACAACTGACAACTTGGCCTTTCCAAACCAAGCGTTTGCGTGACGTCCACCGGAATGAGGGACGCCTACGGTTGTGAGATTAATGTAAGGCGCAAGTCCTGGATCTTTGCATGTAATGTCAGAGACATCCCACTTTCCAAAGACAAGAGTTCCGATTCCAGCAATAGGACGGACTTCTTCGACAACGACTTCTTCTACTTCCTCTTCGACGACGGTTTCTGATTCTGACATATTCAAACACCTCAGCGGATTGGTTTCTCTTTTCGGCCACGGACCATTTCATTCAATGAAACGCCGTTGACTTGGATGACCTTGTAACGGACTCCAGGAATATCTCCGTATGAACGACCCATGCGTCCACCGATACCTTCAACCATGACTTCATCGTGTTCGTCGATGAAGTTGATTGCACCATCGCCAGGAGCGAAAGCGGTGAGTTTGTTTCCGTTCTTAATCAATGAGATCTTGACTGCCTTACGAATTCCGGAGTTCGGTTGTTTCGCTTCGATACCGACTTTTTCAATGACGATACCCTTGGCTTGAGTGGAACCCGCAAGAGGGTCGTGCTTAGCTCGTAACTTGAGCATGCGCTTCTTATATCGACGGTCTGACCAACGAAACTTTTGACGGTCCTTGGCCATTTTAGCACCTGCGAAGAGTCCTCTACCCATCATAATCACCGCATTGAAGCACTACGCCCTCTTGAATCCCCTATATAAAACGACCCTCAAAGCCAGTGTCAAAGAGTAGAACAATTCTGTAGACTGCGAGATGAAATCAACGTGTAAGAATCGTCAATATATCCCAAATTTGGGGAATTCGTTCATCGCTCTTAAACAAGGTTCAAGCGATGAACCCTTGTCGGAAAGGTATGGCCTTTCGTGACCACCTCGGTGCAGCCACCGAAGAATCAAACTCAACCAGCCTTATTCACGGCATGTGGGAACACTCTCGAGCAAGCAATCATGCACTCACATTGTTTACCGATATTCCCGAAAGCCCAGGCCATCGTGCTGCCATCAATATTCTAACGCGTGACCGTCTCTGTGCGGCAATAGGAATCACTCCAGGTGAATACATTGACACGCTTGGATGGGCTATGAACAATCCAAGTGAACCCGTGATTGTGGATGCCTCAGAATCCGAATGCTATGACAACATGCAAGAAACTGTCGACATTACAAAACTCCCATTCCCTCATCACTGGCCCCAAGACCGTGGACGATACTCATCTGCAAGTGTGATTATCGCAGAAGATAATGGAATCCGAAACATGTCGTTTCACCGCCAGTTCGTCCGAGACTCAAACCATCTGGTTGTACGATTGGTTCCACGTCATCTACGAACGATGACGATGAACGCACGCAAGGAAGGGAGAGATGTCGAGATTGCTATTGTCAATGCACCTGACCCCGTTGTACTTCTTGCAGCAGCCATGTCCTTTGATGACAACATCGATGAATTGACAATTGCAGCAGCACTTCATGAAAAATTGTACGGTAAGCCACTTCGTTTGACACGCATGCCAAATGGTATTCTCGCACCTGCTGATGCTGAATACGTCTTGTGGGGCAGGATTACCAATGAAGATGATGATGAAGGACCATATGTCGATATTACAGGAACCGTCGATGACGTTAGGCAGGAACCTGTGATCGAAATCGATGGTGTACTTCACCGTGACAACCCTATTTTCCACGCTCTCATCCCTGGTGAGGCAGAACACAAGACCTTGATGGGACTACCTCGTGCGCCAACGATTAAAGCTGCGGTAAACGAAGTGTGTGAATGTCTTGATGTTCACATGACTGAAGGGGGTTGTGGTTGGTTAGCTGCAGTCATTAAAATTAAAAAATCCAAACCTGAAGATCCTTTCAATGCCATACGGGCAGCACTCGCGGGTCATAGAAGCATGAAGATGGTGACTATTGTCGATGAAGATGTTGACATTGGCGACCCAGTTCGCGTTGAATGGGCAATGGTAACTCGATGGCAACCCGACAAGGATACAATCATTCTTTCAAATCAAAAGGGCAGTTCATTGGACCCTTCTCGAGACACCGATGGCCTCACTTCCAAAGTTGGATTCGATGCAACCCTACCATGGGGTGTCGACCATGATGGATTTATGTCAGTGCAGTGAGCATTTGTACGAAGACATTGAATGCAGAGGGAAGGTGTGAGAAACATGGTTGGGGAAAGTGCAGACCTTTTGCAACATCCTCGACGCAACTTAGGTAACCGGTATCGCACCCAAGCACAAAAATTTGCTCGACTGGCATCACGAGACCCCGACCGATTTGATGAGAATATGGCATGGGCTGAACAAAACGCTCGACAAGCATTGCTCCATGATTTCACTGATGAACGGAATTGGCGCTGCTTAGCAGATATCAAAGTCGTCGTTCAAGATGGCCAAGGTCTCTGTGCTGTCCTCGAAGATGTGTTTATTATTCTTGGACGAGATGCTGAGCAAGTCGATCAATTGAAGGATGTCAATTTCCTTTTGGTTGGACTTGAACTGCTTGAAGCTGCCTTCAGTCGAGACCCTCTCGACCCCGACACATGGTGGTCGACTTTGGAAGAAACTTCGCTTGAAAAGGAACTTGAAGACTTTGCAGCACGGTGTCGCCGGTTAGATTTCAGTGACCAACGTGCAAACATTGTCTATGGGCGTCGTTTAGAGAGGATTCGGTCAGGAGGATACGAGAACCTCTTCATCGAACTCGCCCGACATCTGTTAGCCCACCGTCCAAATAACCATGAACTTTGGATGGAATTAGGCCGCCTCTATGAACGGCGTGAAGAAATGGATGAGGCATGGTCATGCTATGATCACGTACAACAATTGCAACCACATCAAACGACACGTGATGCTTTCTTGGAACGAATTACTGGTCGTCTCATGGGTGAGAAAGAAAAGCCTTGGACTGCACCAAGTATCGAAAAGCGTTCACAATTCTTGGAACACATGGTCCAACTTTCACAACGAATTTCTTCAATCGAAGATGCCCCTCAAGTTTCTATTCAAATTGAAGAGGAACAACCGTCCATCCATCCTGACATGATACGTTTGCAATCCTTAATGCAAGCCGGAGATGCATCTGAAGCATTTTTCTTAGCACGCCGTCTTGTATCTCAAGGTGAAGAATGGGCAGAAGAATGGGTAGCCAAAGCAAAAGATGCTTTTTGAGGTAGAAGATGACTTCGAAGGAGCAACCAATTTTTGTCTTAGCGTGGGTTACCACCAAAGAACAACGAAAACAAATGATCGGGGATGGAGGTCAAGTTCTGTTCGTTGAGCATCCCGAACGTGGTTGGGAGATTCCAGGTGGGCATATTGAGGATGGAGAAACTCCAGAAGATGCCTTACTCCGTGAATTAAAAGAAGAAACTGGCCTTGAAGGTCGCATAGAAAAATGGAACACGACTTACTATCCGAAAGGTTGGGTCGCTCATGTTGTTGTCGAAAACTCTGAACTGGATTATTGGGAAGTCGCTGATGAAAAAGTTCGTTTAGTTCAATGGTGGAGTGAAATTCCACCTCTGAACGAATGGACGCGGGAAGAATTTCAAGACTTGACTGAATGGTGCACGAATCTATAGATTAAACCATTGTCAGTGTTGCGAGACGCACATTCCAAAGAGACTTCAATTCGGCATCCTCAATACAATTCTGAACGATGGCGACGAGTATCGGGTCTTCGACACCATCTGGGTTCTTCAGTAAGGAATCAAAGTGCGACATTTTATCAAAACGATGGGCTAAACTGACCAACGCCCGCAAATCAGGACGGTCACTTCCAGCATGACTTTCAGGAAGGTGAGCAAAACACCACTCAAAAACATCATTGATATCCTCTGGATGAACCTTGAGTTCTCGTGCGTCTTCACCTGCTTCTCTTGGTTTCGCACTTTCGACTTGGACCTGCATTTTCTCTGCACTATCGTCAATGGCTTCGCTTGAAAAGTCCAAAAATAATGCTCCACCCTCAATCGCCATACCAATTTGACTTGCCAAGAGTGCATGGGAATGCGCATTCCAAGCATGCCGTACCGCATCAAAACTATGCCCGAGTGAAGCACAGATCCGACTCGCACCTAAGCGTGAAAGTGCAATGGTTTCATTCGCATGGTTTCCATTACGTGGAATCTCAGAATAAACCGTCAACGCCATGATTGCCTCACCACATGCAGTATGCAAAGCAGCTTTGTTAATCAGCGCAAGGTCATGGTCTCTGCTCGCAAGAGCGACAGACTTCAAACGTGTTTCCGCCCATGTCAAATCATCTTTGGCGCCTTCGATATCACCGCTTTCATATTTTACCAATCCGAGTTCCATGCGGAGACGGCCTTCGAGTTGCAAGTCTCTGGTATCGGTATGTCGGGCAATGGCAAGTGCTTCTTCAATGACATGCTGGAGACGAGTATCACCCAACATCCGGCGACGTACAAGTGAAAGTGTTGCTTTCTCTGCCGGTGAAAGTACTGTTTCAAGGAGGGCGAGTAATTCAGCAGCATCGAGAAACAAAGCAGCTTCAGCAAGAGGTAACCATGTAGTCCAGTTCATCTCATCGCGCCAGACAGTCAACGTATCCAGGTCGACAGGACCTTGCTCCCGCCAACGGGAGATGAAATAGCCTGGAGCACTTGGTAATTCGATTTCGGACATTAATTCTCCTTCCTTTTAATCAAAGCAACTTGGGTAATAAAGGAAGATTCAGCGGCGATTCGATCAGTCTTGCCACTCCATCCTGCAGCACCATCATGACCACCGCCTTCGCCCCCAATCTGTTCTGCGACACTTGACATGAGTTCTCCAAGATGAATTCCTTTCATTGTTGTATGCCTAGAAGCACGTGCTGTAAGCCGAGTTTCACCATCACGGAATCGACTGACTAAGGCAATCTCTGCCCCAGTGCCAATCAGAAGGCTGGCTAGCCGGCCTTCGAGCGTTCCCGAATAGGTGTGGACTACATTCCAAGGACCTGATTCGATTGATTTTGCTCTTTCCAAACCTCGTAAAAGACTACCTCGTTCGCTAGGAGTGGTTGTTTCTGTTTCGATATACTCGACGAAGGAAGCGTAATCCAAGTCATCACCTGTTAACAAATCAACCGCAGTTTGGAACGCACCCTTGTCAGCATGACGGAATCTTCCTGTATCGGTCAACAAGCCCGCTAAAAGCATCTTTCGAACAACGAGTGAACGAGATTTTGGAGAGTGCTTGGTGAGATATGAATCAACAATTTGAGTTGTAGCACGAACATTCCATTGTAGAAGCAGGTCGTCCTCACCCAATTGCCAATCGCAAGTAGCATGATGATCAAGAACGCAAACGGGGATGCCAGGTGGTAAACTGATTCCAACTTGACCAGGTGCTGCAGCATCGACCACAATAATTCCACCGAGTACAGGAGGCCAAACAGTTTGGTGTTCAGATAATTTTCTGAATGGGGCTTGAAGAGATTCAACCATTCGTTTTGCAGTACGACCCAAATGCAATCCACATGCCATCAAATTTGGATGAGCAGAAGAGAGAGCGACGGCAGAGCCAATCGTATCCATGTCGCCATTCTTTCCAGTGATTATGGGAACGGCTCCTCTCGAACATGCAGCAGTGAGCCAAGCATGAAAAGACTCGATATCTTCAGTGTGCTCGGAAGAACTCATGCGGTTTCAGTCCCCGCAAGCATTTGTTTCAATTGATTGTATGTTGATAACAGTTCAGCCTCACGGTCAGTAAAACGTTCAAGGTGTTCTTTCAACGTAACAAGAGTATCTTCTAAATCCTTGAGCAATGTCGGGCGGTCAAACACTTCAACCATCACACCACCCATTTGTTGATGCAATGCCATATCATCAGGCTGATTCTTTACCGATTCTACAGTTGTTTCCAGTTCAAGCACTTGGGCACGAAGATTAGCGAGTTGCTGACGTGCTGCTTGCACTTCTTTAACGACCACTTGGAGTTGTTCGATATTGTCCATACTCTCACCTGTTGTTCTCACTGGGTTTTGGTTGATGAACCCTCGGACCGGTCTACAAGAGAAGAGAGAAGTGAATCGACTGCCATGAGCCCTCGCATTCGAGTATTCCACATCGCTCTCAAATCCTTCGACTTGTGTTCATGTAGTTGAAATGAAAAACTTTCGTGATCGGACGACCAAAGAACAGTCGCATCGGTTGTAAGAGCGTCAGCAAGAGCCTTCGTATCTGCAATCGATATTGATTGTACTGAAAGAGTAAGCGACCAAGAGGTTGCCATCTGAAGCACTCCTCGGAGTGTATTCACTCTTCTTCAGTAATCTCACCAGCAGCAAGAGCACGCTCATAGTCGAGAGCAGCTTGTTGTGCGATGAAGGCCATATCAGCAGTAGTAGCACCTTCGACTGAACGTCGAAGAATACGGCTGTTGGTATCGGATGCCCGAGTGAATGGTTCCCATGCGCCACCTGCAAAGGTGTGTCCGCACTTTCCGCATGCCCAGATTCCGACAGAGAGTCGGCCGACTTTGCGGTATTGACAGACTGGACAGGTATACTTTGCTGTCTTTTTAGCAAGTGCAGCACCTGCGTTACGTCGGACGGATACACCGTACCGTGCTCCAAATCGTGCTGTTGCGCCTGCTTTTTGAGTTCGTTTTGCCAATCAGTTCCCCTCCTGGAGTGCTACGAGTTTTCGGAGCTCAGCACATCGGAGATGTGCCACACCAAATATCTCTGCAAATTCGGCCGGCGTGAACACACCTCTTAACCCCTTTTGTAGAGAATGAAGGTGACCCTCGTCTCCGAGAGTGATGTGGATACGTTCATCGCCACCAAGTTCTTCCTCTTCTGAAGGGTCGTAAACATACCGTCCACCAACACGAGTGAATGATGCCATAATAGGGGCGCCCTTCACCTTTAGAGTGTAATCTTCGCCAACGTCAAAACGTTCAGCAGGAACGATTGCAGTTCGCAAAGCAGCAATAGCAGCAAGGCCACATGCGTCGAAGATATTACCGCCATCGGAGAGAACATGAATGTCAATCATGACACCCCAAACTTTCTCGCCGGGAACAATACACAAACTTTCCATGTCGATACAACCGGATTCACGGATTCCACGGTCAACGACTCGACCGAGTTCGATCGATTCTGGAGAAGGTGGTCCTGGCTCATACTTTCGGTGAGCTACAGGGCGCAATTCAGCACTGCACATGAGTGAACCTTGGGCTGGACGGTCTGGCCAAGGTGTACGAAGTTCAAACTTGACACCAGCGTAAACAATTGTTTTACCCATCACAACTTTTGCAGAACCTTCTGCATTGTAGAGGCAATTAACTTCCAAATTGACTTCACGGCCATCCCATTGCCCTCGACCGTCAAGTCGAGTATCGGATTCTGCGAGGCGTGCGAGTTCTTGACGAAGTAATGTTGGAACGAGTTCTACCATCAGTTCTCACCTCCTTCGTATCGGCGCTTGAGTGCATCAACCATGACTTCATGGATTTCTGCGGCTGCTTTGAAATTGTATTCCATAGCAAGGTTGAATTCGTCTGGAGAAAGGTCTCCATCCATTTGTAGGAAAGCGACTTCACCGGTGTTTGGTAAAATCCCAACAGGTAAATCTGCTTGTCCATAGTTATCTTCTGCCTTGTCGAGGTCGAGAACGACGGTATCTTCGACTTTACCAGATGCAACACCTACGATGAGGTCACGCATTGGGATTCCAGCATCAGCAAGAGCAACTGCTGCTGCGGTAAGTCCGGCACAGCGAGTTCCTGCTTCTGCAGTTAGAATTTCGATTTCAACACGAATTTTCGAACGTGGATAACGTTCAACGAGAACGACCGATTCGAGTGCTTCAGCAATTACCTTAGAAATTTCACGGGAACGGCGGTTGAATCCAGGTCGGATTCGGTCGCTGGTCGAGAAAGGAGCCATGTTGTAACGGACGTCAATGACCGCTCGGTCTTGGCGTTGAATCTTACGTGGATGCGCTTCCATAGGTCCATACACTGCAGCAACTGCAACGTTCAATCCATGCGTAACCATTGCTGAGCCAACAGCAGCAGGTAATATTCCTGCCTCGATGGTCACTGGTCGCATTTCGTCAAGCTTGCGTCCGTCCAGTCGTAGACCGTCGTCGCGTAATAATTTTACATCACCGTATCCGCCCATTAAGCATCACCATTTGTTGGAGCATTCATTTCAAGAGCAGACAATTCTGCTTCGAATGTGTTTTTGTGTCCAGAGGCCTGAACTAAATCGATTGCTTGGCGAGCCCAAGCAATTCCGTCTGCATCGCCATCGACCCAGACTCTACCGTTTTCACCAACGATGATACGGCAGTCACAAGCTTCACGAAGTCGTTGGATGGTAGCATTACCTTCTCCACGAAGACGTTCGATGTGAGTAATTGGTACAGAATGAACTGAACCTTGATTGAGGCGTCGTAGGCCAACACCTTTCATGGTGAGGACAACATTGTGGCATTCATCAACTTCTTGGACACGTGCCAGAACGACATCGCCAATACCCATGTGCTGACGAGCAGCTCCGAATTCGACTTTCCATGGAGCCAAAGACATTGGCAAAAGACCTTGGAAAGGACCGTTGACATTCATGAACCAAAGATTGTTACGGACTTCAGCCACAGTAGCGACAATCAAGTCACCGGAACGAGGCATGTAAGCGCTGTTAATTGGATCAACAGAGACCGTGTTATTGAGTTGCTTTACCCACCCGAGACGGGTAGCAATGATTGTTTCGTTTTGTGCGATTGCACCACTTCCTACGCGCATCCCAGAAGATGGCCCAATAGCCATACCTGGGGTCACGAGGCGCAGCTCGGCGCCGTTTTGACCGTTGGACATTTCTTTCTCTCCATTCGTGGCGAATCGCCATCCCATGATAAAACCGACCCCTTGCGCTTCTAAGTAAACGCACGGACCTCAAGTCACAATTCCTTGCATTCAGTGTCTGATGATTGGTTCATGAGTTTACCAATTATGGTATCTTTCATGCCAGCAGGAATTTCAATAATTCCGGCCCAAGAACCGTTTTCTAACCACTGTTCTTTTTCCAAATAGGGGCGAAGGATGCGTGAGGCGGAACCATAGGCAGAACCCGGCACTCGTATCGCAAGTCGAATCGATTCAAAAGAGAGCGGAATCATTGGTTTTAACAATTCCAAGGCATCTTTGACTTGGTCGTCTAACCGCTTGAACGGGTCGACAGAATACCTTGATTCTTCAAGAGCCAATTCGATTCGAGTTTTTGGGTGTGGACTCTTTGTTTTCGGATCCACTGCTTGGGTGTGGATTTCGTGAACAATTTGCTGACGCATTTCTTCAACTCTCGCCTTGCGTTGTGAAGTTGTGAGTTGGATACTTCCTTTAGCGAGAATTGTTTTTGCAATCTCTAAAATATCTTGAGTTGCGAATGTCTTTTCGATTGCATCTGCAGTAGGACGTTCTCCACCACGTATATCATGAAACACTTCATCCATAGCGAGGAAATGATTGAGATCGACAGATTCTGGTTTCGATTTAAAGTCCTCAACCAAATTCGGGTCGACCAAAAGTTCGTAGCGTTTTCCGCCTTTTTCCATCCGTGCAAGAACGGCATCATCCAGACTAACCATAGTATCCCTCAATTGGTGAAAAGAGCGACGGCATTTGAACGTGGTTATTCAAAATCACTCTTCAAGTGGCTTGAGACGGTCAATTTGCTTGTTGACTTCTGAACGGTCGAGTACACGATATCCATCTCCATCAACAACAGTGACTTCAACCGCTTCACGGTTGAGCTCAGTATCATTCGCACTACGGAGTGCTTCAAGTCCGAGTTTCATTGCTGCATTGAGCGTGAGACCTTCTTTCCAATTTGATTCAAAGTATTCGATAACTGTGTTACGTCCGCTTCCAATAGCGCCAGCATGGTAGGACTGGTAAGCGCCACTTGGGTCGGTTTCATAGAGATGAATTCCGTTAGCGTCAACCCCACCGATGAGAAGTGCAGTTCCAAATGGTCGGGAACCACCGTACTGGGTGAATGATTGTTTGAAATCACAGAGTTTCTTGACAAGCACATCAACCGGTACACTTGCTGCGTATGTAATGCGGTTTACTTGAGCATCAACTCGAGCTCGAGCAACCAACTGACGAGCATCTGCAACTAATCCTGAAGTAGCAATACCGATGTGATTATCAATTTTGAACATCTTTTCAATAGATTCTGGAATGATAAGACGGCTGACAATACGCTTGTCACAAACCAATACGACACCTTCACGGAACTTCAATCCAGCAGTGGTTGTTCCACGCTTTACTGATTCTCTTGCGTATTCAACTTGGAACAATCGTCCGTCTGGGCTGAATGTAGTAATTCCATGGTCATATCCTCTTCCGCTTGGTTGCATATCTTCACTCTCATTGTCTCGTTCAATCGACGCTTTATGAGGATGAGGGTTCACACGAATGAATCCCCGCTCAAAGGCCGTGACATTCTTCTTAACTCGCCACCCCATTTGAACCCTCACCAAAACACACCTCACCCCTAAACTCATCAAACAGGGCGATGTGGGTTCAACATGCGTGTCGCAGTACTCTCTTCTGGTGGAAAGGATTCTGCCGCTGCGTGGTGGTGGGCAATGTGCCGTGGATGGGATGTGACTCATCTGGTAACTGTGCGGATTACAGGTGGCGATTCTTGGATGTTTCAAGTCCCTGGAACCCATCTCGTGCAACATCAAGCCCAACTCGCAGGGATCGAATGGGTAGAGGTTCATTCGGCAGGGGAACAAGAAGTTGAAATTACTGACCTTGAAACTGCATTATCTCAACTGGATATTGACGGTGTGGTCAGTGGAGCATTACGTTCTGATTACCAGAAGAGTCGGATTGAACGAATGGCTGAACGCCTCAATATCAAAAGTTGGACTCCACTTTGGCATCAGAAAAGTGAATCACATATGCACGGCCTTATCGAAAATGGATTCGAGGTATTCATCACCGGAGTGAGTTGTGAAGGCTTAGGAAAGGAGTGGATTGGTAGAACTCTCAATCTTGCGTTGTTAACAGAACTTGAGGAACTCGCTCGACAATATAGATTCAATGTTGATGGCGAGGGTGGAGAATACGAAACTCTTGTGACAGGAGGACCGCATCTACCAGGAAGACTCGAACTAACTGGCTCCGTCGATTGGGATGGGGTTCGTGGAACCTTTGAAATTGAGAGTGTTCAAGCGATTGCTTGACGGGCAAGTGCAACACATTCATCGACAATTTCACCGGAAACACCGATGTGGTTTGATGGTTCAAACATCGCTTCCAGTTGTTCTGCAGAGAAGGCTGCTGCTATCGCTGGAGTGCGACTGCAGACATCGATTAACTCAATGTTTTTATCAACTGCCTCAAATGAAGCAGCACGAAGAATTTCATGAGCCTCATCACGTGGAATACCATGGTCAACAAGGTCAATCATGACCTTTTCAGCCATGACTAAACCCTTCTGTGCATGTATGTTGGCAAGACAACGGTCCGCATCAACCCACATGTTTTTCAAAACATCTCGAGTTTTAGCAAGAACGTCTTCACAAAGAGCAGAACCATGGGAAAGCGTAAACCGTTCGCTGCTGGAATTCGCCAAATCACGTTCATGCCAAAGCAAAGCATTCTCGTAAGTAGGGATTATCATAGCACGAACAATACGGGCAAGACCGCATGCATTCTCTGATTTAATTGGGTTCTTTTTGTGCGCCATTGTAGAAGAGCCTACTTGCTTTTCAACATCAAATCCTTCTCCAGCCTCTCGAAGTTCAGAACGCTGAAGGTTACGAACTTCTTGGAGAATCTTTTCACAGGATGTTGCCACATTCGAAAGCCATGATACATATTCAATATAGCGATCTCGACCCACCACTTGTGTTGTTGCCAATGGGACTCCAAGGCCTAAGTGAGTCAAAATCAATCGTTGAAGTTCCCGTGCATTTTCTCCTTGTGCGGCACCGGTTCCGACTGCCCCAAGGAATTTGCCAACTGAAATACGCGGGGAGGCTTCGTCCAAACGAATCAGTTGCCGACGGAGTTCATCAAGCCAAACTGCCGCTTTCAATCCAAAGGTAATAGGAACAGCCGCTTGACCATGCGTTCGGCCTAACATGACCGTATCACGTTCGCGCTCTGCAACGTCTGCACATACTCCAATCAACAAACAAAGTTGTTCTCTCAAGAGAACAATACTGTCTCGAAGTTGTATGGCAACGGCGGTGTCGACGATGTCGTTTGAAGTCGCACCTAAGTGTATACACCATCCAGCATCGCCTGCAGCCTCAGCCATCGCTTTGGTTAATGCCATGATGTCGTGTCGTGTTTCAGCTTCAATCTCTGAAACACGTTCTTTCGTAACGGAATCCGGATTGGCAATTGCTGCAACGGTGTTGTAATCTTCTTCGGTAACTCGACCAAGTTGCATATGAGCCCAAATAAGGGCACGTTCAACCTCAAGTTGGCGCTCATGGCGCCCAACTTCGGACCATATACGTTTGAAATCTTGGCAGCCATATCGGTAATCTAGTGGGCAGAAGGCCATACTTGTTTCCAAACGCCACGCTACATCAACATTGCCTTTGAAATCCATGCACCCTTATGCTCGCGAAAAAGACCGTTAACGGGACACTATGCTTCATCAATGGCGACTGGACTCATCACTGAACGGATGAGGATAATGGCGAGGGCCGTTGAAAGTAAGAAGGCGACACCGACGTAGAGTGAAGTATTGTACCACATCATTGCCAATCCGATTAAGGACATGTACGAAACGATCTGACAAACGGCAGAAGCCATGTGCAATTTATCCATTCGCTCTGCGCTCAATTCGCCCTTATGTTCAAGTAAAAAGGTGTAAATCAAGAAATAAATTCCTTGGAAGGGAATTGTGGCAGCAATAATGGCCAAGGCTATTTCACGAATAAACATCGGATTCGTCTCTTGTTCCATGCCCTGAAAAAGCATGAAAGCGGTATTTGTACCAAGGAGGGCCGCCATGATGGTCCAGCGCTTATCTTGTGAAGAAGTGCGGCTTTCAACATTGACAGATGTCGCTTCCATGAGCCCTCGCTATTCGCAAAGGGTTTGATGTTTCCCGTGAAACAATGGAACAAGAGTTTAATTTATGCCTTGAACTTCAACAGCCAATACTTCAGATTAAACCTGAAATGAATTTGATTACAGCACCTGTGACTGTTGCAACTACCAGTAACGCAAAAAGCATTGCAACCGGTCCATATTGATTGGAATCTTCAAACAGTGTTGCTCGAATACCATCACGCTTGATAGCATGGGAAAAAGAGTCTGCCTCGGAGTAGTCTGACAAAGGACGACGAGGTATGCGTTCACCTTTACGGACAATCAAGTCGTCGCTCATAACATTGCGTTGTGCAGGTAGGGCATGAATGTTCCTCAAAGAATCGAATTAAGGGTAAGTATCAATGACAAGTTCCACCCACCCCGTTTTATGGGCAGAGCACTCTTTGAAGTTGCAGGTGAAAATATTCACCTTGCTGTCGAAGGAAGTATTGGTGGGACTACACTGGGCTTGCACATTGCAACAGATGTCATCGAACGTGGAGGCAGAGTCTTGTGGGCATCGCCGTTTATGCCTGACAATGTTCGATTTGGGCAAATCTTTGCCCATCTCTCACTTGGCCATTCATCACGATACCATGCGATGAATTTGGTAGGCGATTTTGATCAGGCCATGCAAATTTTAATTGAAACATCCAATTCACTACCGAGTGTCCAATTAATCGTATTGGACGACTGGTGCGATACTTCAGGGAAAATCCCAAGCAAGAAAATAGCGGCTGTTCAGCGACTTGCCGACACAATCAATGATGACATATGCCTCCTCGTGACAAGTAAAGGAAGTATCGATGCGAGTGGGAGTTCTGACAGTGCAATCGTTGCCCGTGGGGAAAAAGCAATGCGTACAGCTGGGTTCGAGGTTTGGAGATTAGAACGTCCAAAAGATGGACCTCACAGAAAACTTGTACGTTCTGATGAAACGATGGATTTGAAACTCGAAGAAACTGGTTTCTTTCACTGAATTTCTTCATCTTCACCGAGTAATTCTGCCATTTCTTCTAAGGCATCCTCATCGGGCTCATCAAATTGACTTGGATTCTTAGCGCCGCCGCCGAGGACATCTTCTCCAGCAACTTTAGGAGCCAACTCGTCAAGCATTGTTTGGCGGTTTTCACCTGCTCGCTTGGCGACGAACCAAACCATGGCAAAGAACAGGACAGCACTCAAGAGATATGCGATATTTTTGGTCAACTCTTCACTAGCCATACCTCTCTCACTCCAATCTGCGTATTATTGATTTCCCATAAATGAAGATGAATCCGTCGAATCTTCCCACTCCAGTGGTCGAGCAAGGTGCCTTCTCGAATCGTCGGGGGGTTGAACCCAAGATTGAGCGGGTGGTATTCGAGCAATTGAATCCCAAGTATCATCGGTACGATGCTTGCACTTAGGACAACGGCAACCCTGACCTTTGCCCATCGATTTCATTCGAACCGAGCATTCACTGCACATGGGACGTTGTTGATTTGGAAATGCGGAAACGACTCGTAGTTTTTCCAGATGTAAAACACCGAATTCTGGTGATAGGCCGTAGCCTTCAATCACATCGCCTGGTTGAAGCCATTGTGCCAGTTTCTTCACGGGACCTGATTCAGCAAATGCAAGCCATTTGCCGCTTTCAGTCGTAACCACACAGTTGCCACGGTTCAAGATTTCAACCTGTGTAACAGTTGCTTTTTGAGAATGTGCGAGATGATCATCGGTTGCTTGATTGGTCACAAATACTCTCAAGCCAACCGCTGGTTCAGTTAATTTGGCAGCCAATAATTTGTTTCCCGCCTCTAAAGCAGAGGTTGAATCTCGAGCGCGAACTCCAAAGAGTACCGGACAAGGACCACGTGGTGCAACAAGTCCTGTTCCTTTACGGGGATCTCTTGAAAGAAAAGTCGAAGGCATTGAATCCACAAAAGTAAGTGCTTGTTCACAAACCTCACGTTTCAGTTGTCCGTGACGATTTACCTCCCTCCAAGCAATCGCTTCCCATGTGCATCGCTTTTGCCTCCAAGCAATGGCTGCTGTTGCACCAATACGACCCTGGCCACCCCAAGAACGGTCTGCGGTAGGGACTTGAATCAAATCGACTTCCGATTGTACTGCAAGGGTATAGAACTCTTCTGAAGGTTGTTTTGATGAAAACCATACCATGCCAGGGTCAGCAGGATATTGCTCTCTATCGTCATGTTTGGACGGAGAAATCTTTCCTTTAGTAGGGAGTAAATGATTCAACCAAAAGTCTTCAAGATGATGAAGAAGTTCAGCCTCATCCTCAACCAGTAACTCGACCGCTACTGCAGCATTGCCTCGTGTCCGATGCTGAGCAAATGGCCATAAGCGGACCAAACGTGGTGAAAGAACGGTTACAGAAGTAGGTAAACTATCGAGCAGTAGATGAAACGAGTAGGTAGTACAACCTTCGGTGAGGCTGTCAGTATCGTCTAAACCGAGCCACCCCATGTCATCATCTCACCGGATGGAAGTCATCACCTTTGTTCTGGGAATCGAGAATTCTTTCAACGACTGGGAAAATACCAGATGCGTCATGAACTTGGAATAATCGTAGGCCTTGTGCCCAACCTGCTCCCATATCACTTCCACGGTCACCAACCATGCAATCGAAAGGATTGGAAGAACTCGGCTTTTGACCCCACCAGTCAACTTGACCATCGAGGGAGTGCAATTCACTAATCGATTCCCCTTCATCACAAGAGAAATCATTTCGAAGAACCCGTTCACCAAACCGTAACATTCCAGGCTTTGGTTTTCGACACATGCAACGGTCTCGATGCCGGTGTGGACAAGCCAGAATCATATCAAAATGGGCATCAGCATCCTGCTCAAGGAATACCTCACGCATATGATTATGAATCTCATGTAATCGATGTTCATCCCATAGTCCACGAAGAATTGGCGATTGATTGGTTACCACACAGATACGGTATCCAGCACGGCGAAGCATACCTACTGCTTTTGGTGCATCGGTAAGTTGCACAAATTCCTGTGGAGTATTGATGTATTCTGGACTTCCGATATTGAGAACACCGTCTCGATCAAGAAAAGCGATACCTCCATGTTGCGGAGATGACTCTGGCAAAGGCGCGGGAGTATACTGAACAACGCACCCTCGCATGGTCTTGCCAAACGGTCGAAGGTGAAGTGATTTTGGTCGAAAGAACACGAGTGTTGAAATGGAATCATCATGTGGAATGGACCATGCTGTTCAGTTCGGAGGTGGCCTCGGTTATCGGTGCTATCGGCTTACTGTCACTTGCAGTATCATGGCATCGGCGAAAGAAAGGCGAAATTCGTTTGGCGCAATTTGGCTGGATATTGGTCGGTTTGACGTTCTTCAATGATGCTTCCAAATATCTTGCACATGATGACCCCGTACTGACTGTCTTTTCGATTGCAGCATTACCTATGGCTGTTGGAATGGCTTTCTGGGAGCAACGTGTAGGTGATGAAAAGACTTCAAGTTCGTTAATTTGGGCTCGAGGTGCGGTTGCCTATGCTGGCGGGCCCTACTTGCTCATCGCCCATGTTCCATGGCTCAATGTTCTGGCGATTTGGTTTGTAGCCAGCCAAGCTGCTTTCTTTCTGCGTTTTTCTGGAAATGCAGATGTTGTTCTTGGAGAAACGACCGTCAATACCATTGATGGAGAAATAGCATGGAGTGCATGGGAAGGTAATCGTTGGTTCATGGGAGACTTTGTCGGGGAATATCCATTCCAAACTGAACTCCTCCTCAGCGATGGGACTTCGATTGGAATAAATTTTGTTTTGGCCTGTACTGCTCTTCAATCAATGGTTATCTTCATCGGAGCCATAGCAGTTCTCGATATCGATTGGAAACGTCGTTGCCGTGCTCTTATACTCACCATACCGGTGATTCACATCTTGAATCTCTTCCGTAATGCGGGATTAATTTGGATGCATATGACGTACGTCAATTGGTCATACCTTGGCATGTCAGTGTTCGAATTTGGCCATGCCTATGCAGCAAGAGTCGTATCGTTAGGTGCGATGTTTTTGATGGCCTTGATTATGTTCGACATCCTACCTGAGTTACACCGGCACATTGTTCGACTCTTACGTCCGTTTGGACTGCTACAAGTTAAAACCAAGAATAAAAATTGAAGTTACTCTTGGTTCCAAGACTGAGTTGCATCTGTTCGTGTCCATTTCATTCCACTACCTGCTGGGTATTCAACAACTTCTTGCCCGCTCGAATCGATCATTCCCATCAAGGCAGATGGTGGTGCTTGAGGAGCTGGAGAATCAAATAAGTCACTGACATCACCAAAAGTAGTTGGGACTGGTACTGGAGATACTTGGTAGTCATCAAACGGACTAGTTTGTTCTGAAAACGATTGCGGGGAAGGCATGACATCAAGAGATGGAAGAATTTTATCTTCCTGTTGAATCATCTGTTCATCGAAGCCAGATGGAGCATCGGATGAAACCCAATCATCAGAGGGGTCATTTCCACCACCGTTACGGAGGAAGAAGAAAAGGACACCAATGAGCATGACAAACAGTATGCCACCGCCAGAATAGATGACGTCGTTGGCCACACTTGGTGCAAGGTCTGCATTATCGCCGACTCCATCGCCATCGGTATCTTGTGATTCATCTGGGTCATTTGGGAAAGCGTCTTCATCATCTGGGACGCCATCCTTATCGCCGTCGAAAGCATCGAAAGTCGTATCGCAAATCAATGCAGCAATATCGATTTCTTCACCGCTTATTTGCCCATCTGAACTCACATCCATTTGGACAAATTGATAGGTGTTTGAGAAGGTTTGAGTCGAAAAGAGTTCTATTGAGACGGTCCCTGAGTTTTCGAGCTGATTAAATGTAAACAAAAGTTCGTTACTGCAAGAACAGGCTTCTTGAAGTATCTCTCGGTACTCTAACTCACCATCAGCATTCAAATCGAGTTCAGTGAATTGGATATCTTCTGTGTCAGCACGTTCAAACTCTGTTAAGGAAACAACACCATCTTCATCGGTGTCAGTAGTGGTCAACATCTCTGCTGCCATTTCTTCACATGTCATGACAACAACAGGTTCTGCTGGGTCAAGTGGTTCAATTGGTGGTATGTCTGAATATTCCCATTTTGCAACAAGCGACACATCTGAAAAGGTTTCTTCTGCGATGAGAGTGATCTCAAATCGACCGTTCGCAGGCATTTGGATAAAGAGGGATTGGGAAGTTCCATCGCCTTTCGATTGAACAATAATTGTCTCGCTGGTGAAATCAACATTTGGCATTTGTCGGCCTCCTGGTTTGCCGTTATTATCGTCATCTTCATCGAAATCTCCACCGAAATCGATAGAGATTTGTTGACCCTCGCCCTCGATAATGAGTTGTCCTTCACCACCAAATGTAGTGATTTCAAGGAATTCACCTGGTTCCTCTAATTGAGCGAAGAAGAATAATTCTTCACCTTTTGGTGCTTCAATACCGGATATTTCTTCTGCGTTAAAGAGTTCAATTGGTGTACCGTCATAACTCCATACATATCGGTCTTCAAAGGAGGCTGTAATCATAACATTGGCAAATATTTCATCGGTATATACCAAGATATACCACATACCTGGCGTAGGTTCGTTAAATCCAACCATGTCACCTGCACCTGGACTACCAGAAAGGTGGTCGTAATTAGCTGCATCAGGTGCTTCCAAGTATTGCATGAAAATCGTTGCTTCACCATACCCATCGGCAAGGTCAACTTCAAGACGTTCTGTACCGGTAGGCACGTTGATTTTGAAATATTGAAGCAATCCATCGTAGCCACTAATGGGCCCATAAGCCACATCTGCTGTGAGTTCAACTGCATCTTCGGGAGCAATATTATCAGGGGCATAAGCGAAACTTGCCATAATAGTGAAATCTAGGGCTCGCCCAAAGGTGTAGGCAGTTACGTAATACAAACCGGGTTCGACATCATACAAGGTAGCCAGTTCCTCGTTACCTTGACCACCGCTCCATACGACCTTACTGCTCATTGACTGCTCATCATCCATAGACCCAACTTGGAAGAAGTCATCATCGTTAAACAAATCAAAAGGATCAGGGACACTACCCCATGAGAGTCCAAGGTTAATGTTCCCTGTACCGCTATAAGTTTCAACCGATAAACTTGCCAGTGGTTCTGTGACGTTGACGTAATAATACAGAACTCTATCCTCTAAGTCTGCTTGGCGCCCAACATCAATCGATTGGTCAGTCACAGGGATAATGTTGAGCAATTCAGTCATTTCATCCAGTGCTGGTGGAGGGTCGGCAACAACCCATGTCAGTGTGACTGTCAAATCCTCAATGTCCGCTCTAGGAATGATGACAATCCACCAGTTTCCTGCTTCAGGCCAACTCCATTGTTCCCAAATGAAACTGAATTCTGCAACCAAATGTTCGTCATGCTCCCATGAGCTCGGAATATATTCATGTGACATGTAGACATCTACCGTAATAGGTTCTTTACCAAACTGAGAAAATGAATACATATTGAAATACATTTCCTTTGACATTTCATCGATGTTACCATAGAACAGCAATTGATCTCCTGCTTGGGCAGAATCGATAGTGTAATCATCGTCGTTCGATAATTCAATTGCTTGAGTGACAATGGTCCCATCGGGCATAACCCAATCTGCACCGAAAATGGTACCTTCTCGTTCAATGTGGTCTTCGGTAAAGGACCCTTCTCCTTCAGCAAAGGTCCAATTTGAAACCCACAAAGTCTCTGTTGAATTCAGAGATGTTAAACCGATTGTAATATCATCTAACATTCCTTCAAAATAGTTACACTCACATCCTGCACCCATGCTACCAATGTACAATTCATCACAAGAATCACCCGATGTAAAGCAGTCATTGGAGCCAAAATCACCTTGCGGAAGAAGAGAGCCTTCAGCGCTAATGTTTCCGGCGGAAACACCGTTGACACGGAATTCACCACCTACTGATTCGACAAATTCCACTTCGACATGAGACCATTCGTTCGCAACTACTGAAATATTTGATTTTGGATGTTTTGCTAAACTGTATTCGGATGCATAACCAACGTCGCCATTGGCGTTGATGTACATGCCCCAACCGTAGTCACCCTTCATGGTGATAAATTGGATTCCGTCTAGTGAAAAAGGATAGACCATTGCAGAAAGATGAAGGCCGGTTGTAATGTTCAGGCCATCTTCATGTGGAACCTCGATATGGTCACCATCACCGTTGAAACGTAGAGAAAAGTCTGCACCTTCTCCAACTTCAACTACGCCATAAACTGGGAAATACTGAGGGTCATTTTCTAAATCGTTCCAAGAGGTTGGCATTATGTTACCCATATTTGTGCTGGCAATGTGAACATAATCTTCATCGCCTCCTTCTGACGGTTGACTGTCTCCCCAGTTGTTGTAATAGAAAGGTGTTCCATCATGCCACTTGTAATATCCATCTTCATCGTGGTCAGATAAGCCAATCCAGAGGTGACGTGATTGGTTGTCAAAGGAAGCAAATGTGTCAAAGAGCCATTGATTTTCTTGAGCATCTTCGACCGTTGTGAGGAATCCACTGAGTCCACGGGCAGCATTGGCAGCATCTTCCCAAGAACTGGCACTAAGCAAATGGTAGGTGTGGTTATTGGCAGGATTAACAACAGTATCCAAGATTTCAATGCCGGTCGAATTTTCGGCATCAACAGTCGTAAAGAGTGGAGAAAGTGAACTCAAGAAAAAAATCAGTACGAGGGTTACTGTCTGTCCTTTCATAACAAAAGGTGGTTACAGTGTCTTATCAATCCATTGGTAATATGATTTTACAGAATATTGACAGCAAGTTGCTTGCAATGCAAAAGGTCACTTGAGGCGTTTTCCACCAATTCGCAAATCGGTATGGAGTGGCATTTGATGTTCCCAAGCGAATTCTTTGACAATTCGCCATGCCTTTTCAGAACCTTCGTAGTCTTTGATATCAATAATATTGTTACGTGTATTGGCCTTGAATGCTGCAATTGGTTCAGCATTCTTGAACACTAAATATGCGGAGCCAAACCCGAATTTCTCTTTGAGAATATCGGAAAAGTAAGGTGCAATTGGGTCACTCGGAGGCAATACGAAATCACGGATTGGAGGTATATCTTGAGCTTCTTCAAGCAGATTTTTACGACCCCAGCACACCTGGTCAAGGTCTTCAATGAGGAATCCCTTCACGAGCGTACCATCTTCTTCAAACGATGTGAGAACAGATTTAATTTCCTCAGGTTTGAAGGGAGTACCTGCCAAACGAAGTATTTGTTTGAGGGTAATCACTGGATATTCTTTTACCAAGTTACGTAGGTATTCACGTCGCAATTCAACACGGTCAATGTTTTTAACAAGTTTAACAGTACGGAATCCACCTCTATAATCTTGAACAATGTGGCCTGTTCGAATTAATGGTTGAATCAGTTTTCTAAATTCCGATTGCGTGAGTGCATGTCGTTCTTTGAACAAATTCGGATCCGAGTTGGAACTAAAGAAATCAATAATATCCCAGAGTTCATCTTCAGGTGGTTCTCCACGAATCGCTAATAAATTCTGGAAATGTTCGTAAGTCGACCAAACTTGATGACCTCGAAGATTGACACCTTGATGCAAACGGTTGGCGCTTGCCATACTCTTCAAGTTCACGCGATACAATTCACAGCGGCCACGCAATGCAAAGTCATCACGGATTTCATCAACATGTTTGACCGCTGCACTCTCATGCTCAAGACGTGTCTTTTGGTGAAGGTGATGACGGTAGAAGAGTGCACGTTCTGCAATTTCTCTTGGTTGTGGGTCAACCACACCACCACGTATCATGCGTTCTCCAGCCATTTTGAACCCGATTGATTCGAGTGCCGAACGTGTCTTTTCATCTAAATTTGCAACAGGTTCACTGTTGAAATTCGACATCACGGCTACATCGACCAATTGGTCTGCATGGTTTTCTAACAAAACCTCGAAGGCGGTACAAAATTCTTCAAGATATGCAGTCGGAATGTGTAAATCTTTGATGACCAGGTAATCATTGACCTTGAACATCAGAACTTTACCAATGGGATCAATTCCTTTGAAAACCGGTAGATACCATCCTCGGTCAAGGACACTGCGAACTTCCCAAATGAATCTCGACACATAGGGGTCCGACTGAGTAAGAATACGGATTTGTCGGTCTTCTCTTCGTGGGCGTTGAAGGAAATCGACCTCATCTGGCATACAGTAAAATGCTTCAGGGTCGGGAACTAAGGCCATTACTTTTGCAATACGTCCCTCTTTCTCAAGATTCATTAGAGCAATCGTCAAATCTTCAAACGAGCGAGTCACATAGAATCGAAGAGTACTTCCTTTGACTGGTCCCATTCTTCGAATGAGGTCGGCCAAGGAACTTTCGAAATCAAGCGCCTCATAGACACCATGTACTCGATGGAATAAGGAGAGGCGGCGGCGGCGGCCAGATACATCTTCAAATTGTTTGACGACAAGCATCTGACGTTCTAAATTCGACATAGCATACTTGATGTCACGCTGCAAAGCACGATGCTCATCTCCTTTCGGGAATCCTTCCATGATTTCTTGCCGAGTTACATTTTCGCCAATAGGAATCCTACGAAGTAATTCTTCTTCCATTGCCCCAATCCAAGGTTCTGGTTTCAAACCAAGCAACATTGGAATAGTTTCTTTGTTCGTATAGCCCATTTTGTTGTGCAAAAGACGCCCCATGATGATGTCCGAATCAAGTTGCATATCCTGCCAATCTTTGAATCGGAAATCATTCACTCGATACAGGAGTTCTTGTTGCTTTTGGAACAAGACGTGGGAATCAAAGGCGGCAAATCCATCATCATACATCTTGAAGGTCTTGTCGAAAACAAGGTTTTGTACCCACCGATATTCAACGACATCTTCCGAGCCATCAATCAACCGGTGCTCATCAATCTTCAGAATATATTCAGCGTCGTCGGTTTGTTTATAGAATCCAACAGATAAGACATTGCGAGTTTCAAGTTCCATTAAGATACGATCAACCATCTTACGAGGGAAGGGTAATCGTTCTCCGAGAACATCACCTGTTTGAGGACCTTCACTTCCGAGCATTTCGATTATTTTTACACGCAGTGCTTCATGTGGGTCACCCAATTCTTTGTTTTCCCATGCTGTCGGAACTCTTCCATCAAACTCCGTAGCAATCTTGTATGATAAACCGCCAATGTGAAGTTCACGTAAATCATCAACGTCACCACCACCATTGACCGAAAGACAACCGAGAGTCCCGTGGATTTCGGCCATGAAGGAACTGAACCACTTACCATCCAGCTCTTCTGCACCCGTACCTTCCAATTTGGTGATTTTCCCATCTTGACAGAGAACTTCAACCCATTCTCGAAGTAAATCCATTTCGATGTCCTGAAGTTTATCGTTATACAACGGATTTTGGAACGATGAATCAAGTCCACCCCCGTGAGACATGAGCGTAAACAACTGCTGAGCATTTTCAGGAATTGGTGCTTTATCGAGATAAAACTTGGAAAGTTGTTCCGCAGTCAGTTCGGTAGCAAGACTACGAGTTCCGAGAAGGCGACGAAGAACTTCGGGGTCGATATCTTTGACCAAAAACGCTCGGGTCTTCATAGCCATCAAGTCTTCAAATGCAGACATGAACAGAGACATGCCGAGCCGTGATGGAACGGTGACTTTGTTATGGACGATACGTGCATCACCAGTGACACAAAGATTCAAGAATTGTTGGAGACTTTTCATGTCAATATCGCCAAACATGATTTCATTCTTTGCCTCACGCATGAGAAGGCTGTCATCAATGGTGCGATGCTTGTTGAGCAATGCATCTGCACGTTGTTGGAATTGCTGTGGACTTATCTCTTCAGCACCAATTCGTTTTGGAATGATCATTGAGCGTCCCGACACTTCTCTAAATCGCTTTGCAAAAATTTGTGTGTTGACGATGTAGCGTTCAATGACTTCGGTGTGGTCGTTATCTCTGAATGCCTTGTACATTTGCCCGGGGTCGACCTCTTCTGATGTTCGAATGAGTAATCCATTTTCGTCAAATGATAATTCAATGACCGTGATATTATTCGATTCTGCTAATCCTGCCATGAAATATCCGAGGGCTGTGTTAAAACCTCTCCCTCGGCATGTTGTAATCATATACGTCGGATGACCACCGGAAATCACTTGCTCAACCAAAATACGGTTGGGGTCCGGGACTTGGAATGAATCAATAGAATGTTCTTCGAGATGCCGAGCAATAGCATTGGCGACACTTGAAGATAGCCCGTATGCATCACGCAGTAATATCCGAGGGTCCTGTTCTCGTCGCAGTGCAACAATACAGTGACCGATAAGACTCAGAAGGGCATTCGAAAGTTCTCGTGAACGCGAACGTGCTTCACCCGACCATGAAGGTACAGTTGGTCGATGCCCTGTTACCGATGCCACATTGACTCGTGTGCCTTGTATGTTGGTAACTCGGTAGGTTGAACCACCAAGCAAGATAACGTCGCCACCCCGTAAATTCGATACGAATGAGCCAGATAACTGGCCGAG
>MDSY01142429.1_pt1 | contig 26141 bp, 27 predicted proteins | sample 811131 | NCBI WGS metagenome assembly MDSY01 (sample SAMN05326643, study PRJNA326480) | marine metagenome | isolation source: seawater | place: Atlantic Ocean: South West | collected 2010
AAGAAAATAATAGTATATTGCCTGACGTTTATGTTGTAAATTTAGGAGATATTGCGGGACCTTATGCTTTTTTTATTGCTGAGCAATTAAGGAATAAAGGTTTAAAAATTAGTTTAAATTTGGAGGGTTCAAGTTTTAAGTCTCAAATGAAAAAAGCTGATAAAAGTAATGCCAAAGTCGCATTAATTATCGGTGATGATGAAGCAAAAAATAAAACTATTCAGGTAAAACTCATTCGTCAAGATGGCATTCAAGAAAGCGTGAAAGAAATAAATCTTTTTAAGTATATAAATGAAAAAATAAATTTTGAAAAATAATATACTAGAAATCAATAACTTATTCATTCAACCTAAACTAGATAATAGTTTAAAGTTAGTCAATAATATTTCCTTTAATATAGAAAAAGGTAAGACGACTTGTATTGTTGGGGAGTCTGGAAGTGGTAAAAGCCTAACTGCTCTTTCTGTTATTCAATTACTGTCAACTCAGCTGTCAATGAGTGGAACTGTTCACTTTAATGGCGAAAATTTATGTGCATTAAAGCCAGACGAAATGAGGATAAAACGCGGCAAAGATATCTCAATGATTTTTCAGGAACCAATGACCTCACTTAATCCAGTTTTAACCGTTGGGTATCAGATTGAAGAGGCGATTAAAGTCCACCATACGCTTTCTTCTAAAGATTTATTGCAAAGAGTTAATGAGTTACTAGCTTTAGTGGATATTCCTAAGGAAAGAAGTTTAAGTTACCCAGATGAGCTTTCTGGCGGGCAAAGGCAAAGGATTATGATTGCAATGGCGATGTCTTGTAATCCTAAATTACTTATCGCTGATGAACCGACAACTGCTCTTGATGTTACCGTGCAAGCTCAAATCTTAAAATTACTTGACGATTTAAAGGGTAGGTTAAATATGTCTATGTTATTTATTACTCATGATTTTGGTGTTGTTGAAGATATTGCAGACGATGTTGTTGTTATGTTTCAAGGAAAGATTGTCGAGTCAGGAAGCGTTAAAGCTGTTTTGTCTAAACCGAAACATCCTTATACAAAAGCCTTATTAGATTGTGTTCCAGACGCATTAGGTAAGAAGGCACTTAAGCCTATTGATTATGTGCAGCTTAATTTAGCAATGGAGAAGTTATGAAAGAATTGCTAATAGCAAAAAATTTATCAAAAAAATATATGCAGACCCAAGGTTTTTTTTCTAGAACTACATCTGTAATTAATGCTCTTGATGATATATCTATAAGTATTACTGAGGGCACAACAGTAGCAGTAGTTGGGGAATCAGGAAGTGGTAAATCAACTCTTGCTAAAAGTCTTATTAGACTAGTAGATCTTGATAACGGTGAAATAGAATTTATCGGCAAAAATTTATTAGGACTTAGTGGTAATAATCTCAAAGACATTAGAAAAAATATACAGATGGTCTTTCAAGACCCATATGCTTCACTAAACCCACGAATGAAAGTATTTGATATTATTAATGAGCCATTATTAATTCACAATTTTAAAGATAGAGCGTTACGTGAAAAGAAAATTAAAAATATAATCACTAGAGTTGGTTTAAGTCATTCAGATTTATTTAAGTACCCTCATCAATTTTCTGGCGGTCAAAGACAAAGAATTGGTATAGCCAGGGCATTAATATTGGAACCAAAATTAGTGATTTGTGATGAACCAGTTTCCGCCTTGGATGTATCAGTGCAAGCTCAAATTATTCAATTACTTAAAGACCTCCAAAAAGAGTTTGGATTGACTTATCTATTTATTACTCATGATTTAAGAATTGTAAGATATATAGCGGATCATGTAATAGTCATGAAGCAGGGTAAGTTAATTGAACAAGGAAAAACTGATATAATTTTTAAAAATCCAAAAAGTAATTATACAAAAGAATTACTTGCATCCATCCCGGGACTTATATCTAAAAGGAAAAAAAATGGCAGTTGATACAGATGAGCAGCAGGAAGAGTTAATTAAAAAGTTTTTAATTGATCATAAAGCAAAAATAATACTGGTATCTTTGCTAATTTTCACTTCTATAATTGGCCGTAATGTTTATTTAAATAACAAGGTCTCCAATAGCGAAAGAGCATCTCAAATTTATCAAGAAATATTAATTGAGAACGAAGAAAATTACGATATTATTAATGCTAAAGTTGAATTAATTAAAAATAAATATTCTGAAACACCATATGCTGCTAGGTCAGCTATTTATTTCTCTAAAATTCTATCTAAAAATAACAAAATAGATGATTCAATAAATGAGCTTTTGTGGGCTGCTTCTAATTCACCTGAAGAAGCCATAAAATCAATGGCAAATTTCTTTTTAGCTAGCCAGTATCTAGCGGAGAATAAGTTTGAAGATGCGCTGGCTATATCAGAGCAAATAACTTCAGTAGGCTTTTCAGGTTTAGTGCATGACTTAGTTGGCGATATTTATATGGCTACTGGAGATAAAAAATCAGCAATTGATTCTTATCAAAAGGCCTTAGATAATTTTGGGGGGCAGGGGGAGCTCTATAAAGTCATACAGAATAAAAAAGATGCTATCTCTCCATGAAACACCTACCATTAGGGCTTTGCCTGTTTCTTATGAGCTGCTTTATTGGTCCCGTCGAAGATTTATATGAGCAAGTAGAAGATACTTATTTATCTGAATACCATACAGTTAATCCAACCAGCTTGCGTGATATTAATTCTTTAGTGTCCGTTAATGTTGTATGGAGAGATAATGTTGGAGATCATAATGGCGATAATTTTAGTTTATTAGCTTTTGATGATTTTATAGTTGCTGCAACCAGTGATGGAACAATGAAGAAGTATGAGGCCTCCTCAGGAAAAGTAATCTGGGAGAAAAATATTGGTGTCAATATCTCAGTTGGAGTTGGTGGAAATTCTCAAACTATTTTAATAGTTTCTGAGGATGGATATTTATGGTGTCTTGATGGATCTGGTAATCCATTATGGAAAATATTTTTAAGCGGTGAAGTTTTTGTTTCTCCTATCATTCACAATTCAACAATTTTTATTCGTATTGGAAATTATGAGATTTTAGGGATTGATTCAAAAGAAGGCTTAATTCAGTGGAGATATAATAAGCCTGCTCCACCACTAACACTTAAAAAAACTTCGCAATTAGTATTAGCTAATGATGTTTTATATGCAGGTTTTCCAGCTGGAAAGTTAGTTGCCATTCATGCCGATTCAGGTGGCTACCTATGGGAATCAAACGTATCAAAAGTTAAGGGTTTAACAGAGATAGAGCGATTAAATGAGATAGTTAGTAAGCCCTTAATTAATGAAGAGACAGTTTATGCTGTTTCAACCAATGGAAACATATCATCAATTGATCGGCGAAATGGGAGAGTGATATGGACAAGAGATTTATCGAGCTATAAAAATATTTATTTTGATGGATTTGATATATTTGTCACACATAAATCTGACTCTGTCTACTCTTTAAATAAAGATAGCGGTGAAATAAATTGGCACTTGAAAGATCTTCAGTATCGAAAATTAACTTCTGGAGTAATGCTAAGTGACTTTTTTATTGAAGCTGATTTCGATGGATTTATACATGTTATTGATAGCCAAAGCGGATTAATTGTAGGTAGATCTCAAATAGCAAGTGGAGTTAAAATTTTAGATACACTTACTATTTTTGAAGATAAAAATGTTTTCGGGATGACGGCCGAGGGCGAAGTATTACTTATTAAATTTGATAAAATTACACAAGATTTTATAGAAGATAATAACCTTGGTTCTGGAGAAGAAAAAAATCTTGAAGAAGAAGTCGAATCAGTTGATAAAAAAGATATATTAGATTGGATTTTCGAGTGAGGAATATAGTTATTGTAGGTCGACCAAATGTTGGTAAATCTAGTTTATTTAACCGATTAACAAAGACTAAAGATGCTATTGTTGCTGATATGCCTGGACTAACTCGAGACCGTCATTATGGAAAATTAAATATTCTGGATAACACTTTTTTACTAGTTGATACTGGGGGCTTTGAGCCAACTAAAAAGACCGGTATTCCAAAAAAAATGGCAACCCAAACAATGTTAGCAATTGATGAAAGCGATATTATTTTATTTGTTGTAGATGTTAGGACAGGTTTGCATCCAATGGACCAATATATTGCCGACATAATTCGAAAAAATGATAAACAAAAGATTCTAATTGTTAATAAAGCTGAAGGTATCCTTGAGGCTAAGGCATTTTCTGAATTTTACAGTTTTGGATTTAAAGATATTATTAAAATTTCTTCAGCTCATGGGGAAGGTATAAGTCTTCTCAAGGATTTACTGATAAAGGATTCGGTTTTACCAGATGTTCATGAAGTTGAAGCTAGTATACATACTAAAATTGCTATAGTTGGGAGACCTAATGTTGGTAAATCAACTTTGATAAATTCATTATTAGGTGAAGACAGATTTATTGCGTTTGATGAGCCAGGAACAACTCGTGATGCTGTTTCTACAGATTTTTATTGGGGGGATAATCGCTTTACAATAACGGATACTGCTGGTGTGAGAAAGAAAGGTAAGGTTTTTGAGACTGTAGAAAAATTTTCCGTTATTAAAACATTAAATGCTATTTCTCAGTCTAATGTTGTTGTTCTAGTTGTGGATGCCAAAGATGGAATTTCTGCTCAAGACATGCATATTTTGGCGTTTATAATTGAAGCAGGAAGATCGTTAGTTATTGCACTTAATAAATGGGATGCACTTTCCTCATATGGTCGGGACGCATTGAAACAACAGATTGACAAAAAGTTACCTTTTGTTAATTTTGCAGAAAAAGTATTTATTTCAGCCCTGAATAAAACTGGATTTCCTGAACTGATTAAATCAATTATAAAAGCTCGAAAGTCTTCTGAAGTTAAGTTCACAACTTCACAATTAAACTTGGTGCTAGAAAATGCATTAATAAGCCATTTACCTAAAATTATTAAAGGAATTAGGCCAAAAATGAAATATGCACATCAGGGAGGTATGAACCCACCAACAATAATTATTCATGGAAATCATTTATCCGAAGTTAGAAAAGACTATATAAGATTCCTTGAATCTTTTTTTCGGAAATCCTTTGATTTAATAGGTTCTCCATTAAGGATTCAGTTACAAAATTCAGACAATCCATTTGATAAAGAGAAGGTAAGACCATTAAAAACTGGTTTGGTTACGAGAAGAAGAGCTGAGGATGCTTTTAGAAAAAAAATGAAATCAAAAAAAATTAAAAATTAGTTATAAAGACTGTCCCAGAATCTCCACCATTCTCTTTTATTCTGTTTTAGTTTTTGCCTGTCAAAGTCACTATTCGGAAAGTTAATGGCGAGTATTCTTTCCGCATCTTTTTGGAGATCTTTTATACCCATATTCTCATAACCACTTATAAGAATTACCAATGCTTCTTCCTGGTGAACTGTTTGAGGGTAGTTATCAAGAACATATTGAGCGCGATTTAAAGCTGCAATATACGCTTTTCTTTTCATGTAGTATCTAGCAATAAAGAGTTCATGCTCAGCTATTTTATTCATAAGGTAGGTCATTCTGTTCACACTATCATCGAAGTATTTACTATTTGGATAAAGAGTTATTAATTCTTTTAATGCATTAAAACTAACCTTAAGTTTATTTATATCACGATCACTTATATCTTGGTTTGTTAGCTTGTTAAAGATACCTCTATCCGAGAAAGTAACTGCACCCTTTAGGTAATAAGCGTAATCAATTGTTGGATGGTTTGGATGTACTCTAATAAATTTATTAAGCATAGCAATTGCATCCTCATCCTTACTAAATTGATAATAAGCATACGCAAGATTAAGTTTAAATTGCGGTGCTAAAGGTGAGTTTGGAAACCTTTGCTCACCTTTTTCTAAAACTGAAATTGCTTTTACCCAATCTTTATTATCGGAGTAGACGGTGGCCTTCTGAAGAACCCAACCTGGAGTTTGTCCTGTTGTTTCATCAAACTCAGTTGGCTCACCAAAAATAAAACAACCTGAAAGTAATACTGATAAGATTATGCTTAATAAATATTTCATGTGTAGACTTATATAAGTTGTAACTGAGGAAATTATACCTGATGACTAGCATTAAAAAAGAATTTATAGTCCCGAATTCATATTCCGGGAAGAGGGCCGATATAGTTGCTCAAGATTTAATGCCTGATTATTCTAGAGTTAGGATTCAGCGTTCGATGAAGGATGGTTTAATCCTTTGCGATAGTAAAAAAATTTCACCTAAGGATAAGCTTATTGGTGGAGAGTTATTATGTATTGAAATTGAACCACAAAAGAGTGAAAATCAATTTAATCCCGAAGAAATTCTCTTGGATGTGATTTACGAAGATGACGATATTTTAGTTATTAATAAACCAGTTGGTTTGGTCGTTCACCCAGGAGCAGGAAACTGGGAGGGTACATTATTAAATGGAATTATTTTTCGTTACCCAGAAAATAAGTTATTAGCAAGAGGGGGAATTGTCCATCGATTAGATAAAAATACTTCTGGCTTGATGGTTGTAGCAAAAAATGAAATTACGCAATTAAATTTAGTAAAGCAACTTCAGTCAAAAAAAGTTTATCGAGAGTATAGGGCTATTGTGTGGGGGAAGGTTGCAGGTCCAAAAATAATAGATGAGCCAATTGGAAGGCATCCGACAGTAAGAACAAAAATGGCAATTAATCATATTAATGGGAAAAAATCTGTAACACATTACGAAATACTAGAAAAATTTGGCATGTATTCATATCTAAAGTGTAGATTAGAGACAGGAAGAACTCATCAAATCAGGGTCCATATGATGCATAATTTATCACCTATTGTAGGCGATCCAACATATGGCCTAAAAAAAATTATTTCAACTAAGGATTTGTCAAAAAAAATAAGGGACTTAACTACTGGCTTCGCAAGACAAGCTCTTCATGCAAGTTCTCTTGGATTAATCCACCCCAAAACAAAGAAAAATATGAAATGGGAAGTTGAGCTACCTCAGGATATGAAAGAACTTTTAGATATAATTAGATTGGAATCACCATTAATCGAAGAGAATTTAAAAATTAATAAATATGATTTCTACATTGGGGACGATGGATATATGCAAGAAAGAATCGATACAGATGAATAGTGACCCTTTTATAATTCCAGAGTGGAAGGCACCTGAAAATATTAAAGCTATTCAAACGATTAGAATAAATGGTTTTAGTTCTAAATGTTTTAGCTCATTTAATTTAAGTGAATCTTGTGGGGATAACTTAAATGATGTGAGTAAAAATATATATAAATTAAAAAGTTATTTGCCAGTTAGCCCTAAATGGCTAAATCAAACCCATTCCAGTAAAGTCTTAAGATTACCAAACCAACTTTCTGATGCTGATGCATCATACTCAAGATCCAAAAAAACAATCTGTGCTATTCGCACAGCAGATTGTTTACCCATACTTTTAACAGATACTTTAGGGAGTTTTGTAGCTGCAATTCATGCAGGTTGGAGAGGGATGGCTTTTGGAGTCATTGAAAATGCATTCAAAAAAATAGGCATCAGTTCAAAAGCAATTGTTTGGTTGGGTCCATGTATCAGTAAGAAAAATTTTGAAGTTGGATTAGACGTCTATGATACTTATATTAAAAGAGATCCAAGAACTGCTATTTGCTTTGATTATAAAGGGAATGGTAAATTTAATTTTGATCTTATTTTAGCTGCAAAAATTAAATTAAAAAATCTTGGAGTCTTGAATGTATCATCAATAAATAAATGCACATTCGATGACTCTGATAATTTTTTCTCATACCGACGAGATTGCAATACTGGTCGAATGGCCTCATTGGTTTGGATTGATCATTAGCTATATCATCTTTATTGCTAACAACTTATAATGATAACCTTTTTTTTTAGGATAACTCTAAATGACGATCTATTGGATAATTGCTGTTTGTTTTATTGGAGGTCTTACTAGTCTTTTTCTTGCAAGTATGATTTTTAAGGAAGCTAGTTCAAATTTAATCAATAATATGGTGAGTCTTGCGGTTGGAACGCTTTTAACTACAGCCTTCCTTGAAATTATTCCTCATGCTATGGAAGAGTCAAATAATAATTATCATGACATAAGCTTTATGGTGTTGATAGGTATTCTTGTATTTTTTATTTTAGAAAAACTATTAATATGGCGTCATTGTCATGGACCTCATTGTGATAAGCATGCTGAATGTGAGGCATCTTCAACTCAAAGCCATGTTAATGGTAAAAGTAGCATTATTTTTATTGGTGATTTCTTTCATAATTTTGTTGATGGCATTCTAATTGCAAGTGCATTCTTAGTAAATATTAACCTTGGTATTGTAACTGCTCTTTCAATGATGCTTCATTGCTTACCACAAGAGATGAGTACTTTTTCAATTTTACTTCACTCAGGCGTATCAAAATTTAAAGCATATATATTGAATATTGCATCTAGTATTGCAACATTGGTCGGCGCGCTTTTGTCTTTTTACATATTAAGTGTTATGGAAGAATTTATTCCATATGTATTAGCACTTGCTGCATCGAGTATGATTTACATAGCTATTTCAGACCTTATTCCTGGTCTACATCAAAAAACAGAAATAAAAGAATCTATTAAGCAGGTTTTAATTATTTGTTCAGGTGTTGTTACTATATATATAATTCACCTTTTTCTTCATTAACTTTTTTTATGATTTTATGATTTTTATTTTGGAGCACCTTAAAACAAAGGAAAATAATTTATGACAGTGATTACTCGTTTTGCTCCAAGTCCTACTGGAGATCTTCATGTTGGTGGTATCAGGACTGCATTATTTTCTTGGGCTTTTGCTAGAAAAAATAAAGGGAAATTCTTTTTACGCATTGAAGATACAGATACAGATAGGTCTACACCTGAAGCAATTGATTTAATAAAAGATGGTATGAAGTGGCTTAATCTAGATTATGACGGCGATATTATTTATCAAACTCAAAGATATGAACAATACAAAAAATTTATAAATTTATTACTTGATAATGGAATGGCTTATTATTGCTATGCTTCAAAAAAAGAATTAGATGACTTAAGGAACAGTCAAATTGAAAAAGGCCTGAAGCCAAAATACGACGGACGCTGGAGACCTGAACTTGGAAAAAATTTACCTAATGTTCCTAATAATATAAATCCTGTAATTAGATTTAAAAATCCATCTACAGGTAAGATTAGTTGGGAGGATTTAGTTAAGAATCAAATTACTTTTGATAATGAGGAGCTTGATGATTTCATAATCTCAAGGTCTGACGGAACTCCTACATATAATTTTTGTGTTGTTATTGATGATTGGCAGATGAATGTTACTCATGTAATACGTGGTGATGACCATATTAATAACACCCCAAGACAAATTAATATTTTGAATGCATTATCAGCACCCATTCCAAATTATGCTCATTTGTCAATGATTCATGGGGATGATGGTCAAAAATTATCAAAAAGACATGGAACAACAAGTGTCACAAAATATAGGGAGGACGGCTACTTACCAGAAGCAATTAATAATTATTTGTCGCGATTGGGATGGAGTCACGGTAATGATGAAATTTTTTCTATGAGTCAGTTTTGTGACTGGTTTGATTTTAAGAACATCACTTCCTCCGCAGCACAATTTGACATCGAAAAACTTAATTGGCTTAATTCCTTTTATATTAAAAATAAAGATGCAAGTGAGCTTGTAAATATTTTAAAGAAAAAGTTGAATTTAACTAATCTAACTCAGGAGCATAACCATATCCTAAACGGAGCTGTGCTGTTATATAAAGATCGTGAAAATAATTTAAATGAATTTGTTAAAAATATTAGTTATTTTTTCAATAAACCTACTATTGATAGTGAACTAATGAAGAAATACTTTAATGAAGACTCTGGTAGGCTCATAAAGCTATTTACTAACAAAGTTGCTGATGCAGAATGGTCCGATGAGGGCTTGAATCAATTTTTAAAAGAATTCATTAAGAATAATGAAATCAAATTTCCTGTAATAGCGATGCCGTTAAGAATTTTATTGACAGGTAGTGACCATACACCAAGCGTTGGTAGTATAATCTATCTTTTAGGTTTAGATGAATTTAAATCTAGAGTTAAAGAATACCTTTGATTAATTATTTTTAAATAAGCACTAATTTATGCCCTTACAAGATCAATTTCTGAATGAATTAATAAAAGATAAAATATCGGTATCAATTTATCTTTTGAATGGAATAAAGCTTCAGGGACAAATTGAGTCATTCGACCAATTTGTGATTATTCTTAACGGAAATGCCCCGCAACTTATCTATAAGCATTCAATTTCTACAATAGTACCTAGTCAAAAAATAAACCTCAATGACTCTTAGATACTTCTATGATTGAAAGGCCTAAACAGGGAGATAGGGCTATTTTAGTAAGCCTTAATTTTATAGGTAAGAATCACCATGATAATACTGAAGAACTTATTCAGCTTGTTACAAGCGCAGGCTTTCAGGTTGCTGAATTAATTCAAAGCAATAGATCAAAACCTGATTCTAAATATTTTATGGGCTCAGGCAAAGCAAAAGAATTAATTCAAATTAAAACTGTGACTGGAGCTGACACCCTTATTTTTAATCATGAATTAACTGCTTCTCAAGAAAGAAATATCGAAAAGTTAACTGAGATGAGGGTGTTTGATCGTACTGCACTGATTTTATATATTTTTTCTCTGAGAGCAAAGAGTTATGAAGGGAAACTCCAGGTTGAATTAGCGCACTTAGATCATTTGTCATCACGATTAACAAAGGGCTGGAGTCACCTTGAGAGACAAAAGGGTGGTATTGGAGTAAGGGGTGGGCCAGGCGAAAAACAAATTGAATTGGATAGGCGAATGTTAGGCTTAAGAATAAAGCAACTTAAGGAAAAACTCGTAAAACTCGATCGACAAAGAGGTATGCAAAGAAGAGCAAGAAGAAGATCAAATGCTTTTTCAATCTCTATAGTTGGCTATACTAATGCCGGTAAATCCACTCTTTTTAATACCTTAACTCATGAAAATAACTTATCTGAAGATAAGTTATTTGCAACCCTTGACACCACATCAAGAAAACTTTTTATAGAGCCAGGGCATAGTATTGTAATATCCGATACAGTGGGTTTTATTAAAAGTCTTCCGACAACCTTAATTGAAGCATTTAAATCCACTTTAGAGGAAGCCACAGACTCTGATTTACTTTTACATGTAGTAGACATAAGTAATGCTAATAAATCAGAGCAAATAGAAGAAGTTGATAAAATTTTAAAAGAAATTAAGGCTAATAAAATTCCTCAAATATTAATTTTAAATCAAATTGATAAAATTCAGATAAATGAAAGCTATGATCGTGATGAATATGGTAGAATTATTCGTATTCAATTATCAGCCTCTTCAGGCAAAGGTATTGAATTATTAAAGAAAGCGATTGTCGAAAGTAGTCAAGAATTCATAAATCAACGAAATGGAAAATATGCAAAAATTAATTAGAAGAGTTTTTTTAAAATCACCAATGGGTGCCAATAATGATGGGCCGCCAGATCTAGATGAGATGTTTAAGGATTTAAAAAATAAAGTCGATAACTTATTTACAACAAATCCGAAAAATACTAATGGCTCTGGTGGAAATCAAAAACCTACAAATATTAACGATGGGTCTGGGAATATTAAAATCTTACCTATTTTTGTTGTTGTCGCTTTGATATGGATGGCCACTGGATTTTATATCGTTGACCAGGGATCAAGAGGAGTTGTATTAAGGTTTGGTAAAAATACAGAAGTAACTCAACCTGGGCCAAGATGGCATATCCCGTATCCTATTGAAACCGCTGAAGTCGTTAATCAAGAACAAGTTAGGACTATAGAGGTTGGTTACAGGTCCTCAGGTGCTGGAACCTCACAAGAGCTTAGAGAATCTCTAATGCTAACAGGGGATGAAAATATTATTGATCTTCAGTTTGCTGTTCAATACAATTTAAAATCAGTTCAAGACTTTATTTTTAATAATCGTGCCGCAGATGCTTCTGTTAGGGGCTCTGCTGAAACAGCAATTAGAGAAATTGTTGGTAAGAGTAAAATGGATTTTGTATTATATGAAGGTAGAGAAGAGATTGCAGTAAAAACAAAAGCGTTAATGCAAGATATTTTAGATCTTTATAAAACTGGAATTAACATTACCAGTGTAACGATGCAAAATGCACAGCCGCCCGAGCAAGTTCAAGCATCTTTTGATGATGCGGTTAAAGCGAAGCAAGATTTAGAAAGGCAAAAAAATGAGGGTCAGGCTTATGCGAATGACATAGTTCCCAAAGCGACTGGTACAGCATCTCGTTTGATTGCTGAAGCAGATGGATATAAGGTTTCAGTAGAGAATGAATCCTTAGGTAATGCAAGTCGATTTACTCAGATACTGGCTGAATATCTTCGCGCTCCAGAAGTTACAAAAAATAGATTATTTCTTGAAGCTCAAGAGCAAATTATGTCTTCAGTCTCTAAAGTTATTGTCGATCAAAAGGGATCGAATAGCCTTTTATACCTTCCCTTAGATAAGTTAATAAATAAAACAAGTGGCACTAACAAGGATCTTATAGATAGAAGTCAGGCTTCAAGTGAAGCAATAAACTCCAATACCTCAACTAGAGATGTTATTAATTCAATTACAGAACGTTCACGAGGCGCATTTCGTGCCCGAGATCGTGATGTTAGATAGGGAAAAAAAATGAAAAAATTATCTTCGATTCTTATTGTATTCATCCCAATTATGATTATTTTGAGTCTTTCAACCTTTACAGTTGACCAGAGAGAACACGCTCTAGTTTTTCGTTTAGGAGAAATTGTATCTGTTAAAGATAAGCCGGGTCTTTATTTTAAGGTACCTATTGTTGATAATGTGAGGTTTTTTGACAAACGTATATTGACTTATAACTCATCACAACCTGATAGATTTATAACAAGTGAAAAGAAAAATGTGCTTGTTGATTCATATATTAAGTGGCGTATTGTAGACCCAGCTAAATATTATGTTTCGGTAAATGGAGACGAGCAACAAGCAGAAAGAAGGTTGACTCAAACTGTGAATGACGGCCTAAGAGCAGAATTTGGTAAAAGAACCATACAAGAAGTAGTTTCAGGACAAAGATCAGAAATAATGGGCATAATTCAAGAGCGAGCAGATCGTGATTCGGATCAGATTGGCATTGAAATCCTTGATGTTCGTCTTAGACGTGTAGATTTACCCAAAGAAGTTAGTGAATCTGTTTACCAAAGAATGGAAGCTGAAAGAAAGTCGGTTGCTAACCAATTACGTTCTCAAGGTTTTGCTGACTCAGAAAAAATAAGGGCTGAAGCAGAAAAGCAAAGAGATATAATCATCACAAATGCTTATAAAGATGCTCAGATAATTAAAGGGGAAGGTGATGCAATAGCTGCAAAAGTTTACGCAGAAGCCTTCTCTAAAAACAAAGAATTTTATGATTTTTATAGAAGCCTTGAGGCATATAGAAAAAGTTTTAATGGAAAAGATGATATTTTAGTTCTCGATCCAGATTCTGACTTCTTTAAATACCTTCGAAGCCCAAATAAAAAGTAATTGTTGGCTAAATTAATTAATGCTTTAGGTTTTATCTTAATTATTGAAGGTTGTTTTTTATTTATTTTTACTGATGGATGGAAAAATGGTGCTTCAGCACTTCTAAAGCAAAAAAATGGTCAATTAAAGTTTTACGGACTTATTTCTTTTCTTGTAGGCATAATAATAATTTTTATTGGAAATTTTTACTCATGACTCAATGGCTACTTCCTGATAATGCTGAAGATTTTATTTCTGGACAAGCAAAAAAAATTGAATCTTGGCGAAGAGACTTATTAGATTTGTACGCTGATAATGGTTATCAGTATTTAATGCCTTCAATGCTAGAGTATGTTGACTCTCTAAATGCATATGGTAAAGACTTAGATCTTGACACATTTAAAGTTGTAGATCAGTCAACGGGTAAAATGATGGGAATTAGTTCAGATCTGACTACGCAAGTGTCTCGTATTGATTCTCAAATGAATCAAAATGAGATAAACAAATATTGCTATGCTGGCTCTGTTCTGAGAACTAGACCCTTGATTCAGCATTCACGAGAACTTTATCAGGTAGGCGCTGAATTTTTTGGTGAAGAAAGCATTAAAGCGGATGTTGAGATTCAAAGTCTTCTAATAAAATCACTTAAATTGCTTGATATTAAAGACATTATTATTGACTTAAATTACCTGGATATTTATACATCATTAATAAAGACACTAAATTTATCTAAGGCGGACTCAGCGATAATTTCAGAAGCTGCTATGTTAAGAGATAATGATGCTATCAAACAATCCTTAAGCTCTCATACTAATAAAAGTATTTGTAATAAACTTTTAACTCTTTTAGAGATATATGGAGATAAAAGTGTTTTGACTGATGTCGTTAATTTGTTTCCCGATGATGAGAATATTAAAACTATTATTGAGAAGTTAAAAACTGTATCTTTCGAACTAGAAAAGCTAAATGTTAAAGTGAGTTTTGATTTTTCTGATATACGTGGCTATCAATATCACTCAGGATTAATTTTTTCTGCTTATTCCCAAGGCTTCCCTTCACTTATTGCACAGGGTGGAAGGTACGATAATATCAATCAATCTTTTGGTTCTATACGTCCAGCTACTGGATTTTCTTTAGATCTAAGATTTATTGCTAATAATATAAAAAAATAAAAAAATTATGACAAAAAATGTAGTAGTAATTGGCACCCAGTGGGGTGACGAGGGTAAGGGTAAAATTGTAGATTGGTTGACCGATCATGCTCATGCTGTTGTTCGCTTCCAGGGCGGACATAATGCAGGACACACGCTTGTGATTGGAGAAGGTGCTCTTCAAAAAGAGTATAAGCTAAATCTTGTTCCTTCAGGAATTATAAGAGAGGAGGTAGAATGCTTTATTGGTAATGGGGTAGTTCTTGATATAAATCATTTAGGTAAAGAGATCTCTAGGTTAGAGGAAGGTGGAATTAATGTTAAAAATCGCCTTCATGTCAGCCCAGGCTGCCCTTTGATTCTTGATTATCACGTTAGAATTGACCAGGCTCGAGAATTAAAGCGTGGTAATAATAAAAAAATAGGAACCACTGGTAAAGGTATTGGCCCAGCTTATGAGGATAAAGTTGCTAGAAGGTCATTGAGGGTTTATGACTTGCAAAATGAAAAGGAATTAAAAAGTAAATTAGAGGAAATCTTAGATTATCATAATTTTGTAATCAAAAACTACCTTAAGTCCGAAGAAATTGATTTAAACAGACAAGTAGATATTGTTTTAGATCAAGCAAACTTTATTAAACCATATGTCGTTGATGTTTCTGAAAAGCTTTATGAGATAAATGCAAATGGTAAAAATATACTTTTTGAAGGAGCACAAGGTGCTCTTTTAGATATAGATCATGGAACTTACCCTTACGTGACATCTTCAAATTGTATTTCAGGGCAAGCTGCAGCTGGATCAGGTGTTGGTCCTCAAATGCTTAATTATATTTTAGGAATAACTAAGGCATATACTACAAGGGTTGGCGGTGGACCATTTCCAAGTGAGTTAGATATAGATGATGAGTCATCTCCAGGGTTCCAAATGTCACATAAAGGAAAAGAATTTGGAACAGTTACACAAAGGAAGAGAAGGTGCGGTTGGTTTGATGCTGCTGCTCTCAAGCGTTCGGCAATGATTAATGGTTTATCTGGCCTATGTATTACTAAGTTAGATATACTTGATGGTATAAAGACACTCAAAATATGTATTGGTTATAAAGTTAATAATGAGAAATATAATTTATTGCCATTGGGAGCAGACCAAGTTGACAATTGTGAGCCAATTTTTATTGATATGCCAGGTTGGGATGAAAATACTTTTGGTACAAAACAATGGGATGAGCTACCAGTAAATGCTCAGAAATATTTATTAAAGTTAGAGGAATTATGTGGTGTTAATGTTCATATTGTTTCAACTGGCCCTGAAAGAGATCAAACAATAGTAATAAATCATCCGTTTGATTAATATAAGAATTTTTAATACTAAGTAAGTTAACTTTTGAATAATAACGCTATGAAAAAAGTAGCTACAATAATTTCAGCCTCTTGGGTTTATACTGCGAACAGTCAGGATAGTTTGCTTAAAGAGTATTCGGTGGTTATTGATGCTAATAAGATAATTGATTTAGTATCAACAGAAAAAGTGTTTGAAAACTACGAAGCCAGTGAAGTCTTCTCTTTATCAGATCATATACTTATTCCTGGTCTTATTAATACCCATTCACACTCGGCTATGTCTCTCTTTAAAGGTTATGCTGATGACTTAAAACTTAAGTGTTGGCTTAATGATTACATATGGCCTGCTGAAAAAAAACATGTTAGCAATAAATTCGTTAAAGATGGCTCAATGATTGCAATAGCTGAAATGCTCAAAGGAGGTATAACTACTTTTAATGATATGTATTTTTTCCCTGAATCAACCGCCGAAGCTGCATCTGAAATGGGTATTAGATCAAATATAGGTTTAGTTGTATTAGAGTTTTCTACAAATTATGCAAATGATCCCGGGGATTATCTGAGTAAGGGTTTTGACTTTAGGGATTCATGTAGAGAAAATTCATTAATCACCACATCTATAGCTCCTCATGCCCCGTATTCAGTATCAGATAAAACATTTGAGTTAATTGGAACATATGCAGAACAGTTAAATTTATCAATACATACTCATCTTCAAGAAACTCAATCAGAGATAGAAGAAAGTATTCAGAAGTTTGGTGTAACACCAATACAAAGGCTTAGTGGTTTAAATATATTGGGCCCAAATTTATTAGCGGCACATTGCGTATTTTTAAGTGAGCAGGACCTAGACCTACTTGCTCTTAATAATGTTTGTATTTCTCATAACCCTTCCTCAAACCTTAAATTAGGAAGTGGGATAGCTGACTTAACATCAATGATTGAGAAGGGTATAGGAGTTTCTTTTGGTACCGATAGCTCAGCAAGTAATAATCGATTAGATATTTTAGGTGAGATGAGGCTCGCATCTTTAATGACAAAAGGAAAATCAGGTAATCCCGAGATTTTAACTCCTATAGAAGTCTTAAGAATGGCAACTATCGAAGGTGCAAAAGCTTTGGGGCTTGAATCAGTCACCGGATCTATAGAGAAAAATAAGAAAGCTGATATTGTGGCAATTAATCTTGACTCTATAGACTTACTTCCTTGCTTCGACCCTTTATCTTCTTTAATTTATTCTGCCGGAAGGTCTGATATTGATTATGTGTGGGTTGATGGTAATATTAAATTAAAAGAAAATGAATTAGTAAATATAGATATAGATAAACTTAAATTTTTAGCAAAATCATGGCAAACAAAAATTCAAAAAATATAGATATTAATGAGGTTGAGAAATTTAACTTGCTTGCCCATAAGTGGTGGGATCCATCTAGCGAATTTAAACCTCTACATGAAATAAACCCACTTAGGCTAGGATATATTAAATCTTGCGTTGACCTAAGCGGGAAAAGTGTTTTAGATGTCGGTTGTGGTGGAGGTATTTTGGCTGAATCACTTGCAAAGCAAAAAGCTAACGTCACTGGTATTGATCAAGGTGAGAAAGTTATTAAAATTGCAAAGCTACATTGTAAAGAATCTAAATTAGATATTAATTATAAATGTATGAATATAGAAGATTTTTTAAAAAAAAATAAAGATAAATTTGATATTATAACTTGCCTTGAAATGCTTGAACACGTTCCAGATCCTGGCTCGGTAATTAATGCATGCGCCTCTCTTTTAAAGCCGGGGGGAAGAATCTTTTTTTCTACGATCAATAAAAATCCTAAGGCATTTTTATTTGCTATTGTTGGGGCAGAGTATTTACTTAATTTGCTTCCAAAAGGCACTCATGAGTATTCAAAATTTATAAAGCCTAGTCAACTTATTCATTGGTGTAATGATTCTGGTTTACGCTTGAAGAGTATTGTTGGTATGACATATAACCCAATTACTAAAAAATATAAATTAGGAGATGATGTCTCTGTAAATTACCTTGTTGAGATTAGCTTCCTTAATGAATAAGCTTTTCTTATTTGATTTTGATGGTACGCTTATGGATACTGCTCCTGATATAATATTTTCAGCTAACTATCTATTTAAAAAATATCATAAATCTCCAATCAGCTATCAGCATGGAAGGGAGATTGCTTCAGATGGTGTAATTGCTTACCTTCAAACTCGTTTTGATAAAAATAACGATGATTTTTCAGTTTTAGCTAATGATCTACTTGATCACTACTCAAATAATATTCTCAATAACACTATATTTTTTGAAGGTATTCCTGAAGCAATTGATTTAATAAAAAAAAATAATTTATATTGGGGAATTGTTACCAATAAGTCGCGCTTTTTAACGGAGAAAGTTTTAAAGTTTTACGACTTAAAAGTTGATATAGTTGTTTGTGGTGATGATGGCTTAACTCCAAAGCCATCACCAGATATGCTTATCAGTGCTTGTAATGCTTTAAATGTTGATATTAAGGACTCTATGTATTTTGGAGATGGTTTACGTGATATTCAGGCTGCTAAGTCTGCTCAAATGAAATCGGTACTTGCATGTTATGGCTACTTAAAATCAACTGATGATATTAAATCATGGGGAGCAGATACTTTAATTAACCATCCTAATGAAATTATTAAGCTGATAACTGATTAAAGTATTTTTCTTTCAACAACAGCTTGGGCTAATGTTCCAGTGTCGACATACTCAATTTCTCCACCCATTGGAAGACCTCTGGCAATTCGGCTAATTTTTATACCAGTGTCCTTCAGAAGGTCACTTATATATTGAGCTGTTGCACTTCCCTCTGAGGTAAAGTTTGTTGCAAGTATGACTTCTTTAATTTCAGAATCAGAGTCTTTAATTCTTTTTATTAGTTTATTTAAATGTATATCTTTAGGGCCAACTCCATCAAGGGGAGATAGTCTTCCCATTAAGACAAAATACATACCTTTAAATGAATGAGTTTGCTCAAGCATCAATAGGTCAGTTGGCATTTCAACAACGCAAATAATGCTACTGTCTCTTTTACCAGAATTACAGATTGAACAAATTATCTCTTCAGTAAAGTTATTACAAAGCTCACAATGATCTAATTTACTTAAAGCTTTATCTATAGAAAGAGCTAAATTTTTAGCCCCTTCACGATTTCTTTGGAGTAAATAGTAGGTTAATCTCAGGGCTGACTTAGGACCAACTCCTGGCAGACACTTTAGAGCATCTGTTAGCTCATTTAAACTTTCACTCTTATTCATACTTAGAAAGGTAAATTCATTCCAGGCGGAACTAAGTTACCCATTTTTTTGGATGTAGCAGCATCAATTTTCTCAAAAGCATCCTTTAAAGCTACTATTATAAGGTCTTCTAACATCTCTTTATCATCTAGTACGGATGGATCTAGTGTAACTTTTTTAATATCATTTTTACACGAGATATTAATTTTAACCAATCCATTTCCCGATAATCCTTCAACATCGATATTTGCAAGCTCACTTTGCGCTTTTTGAAGATTAGCCTGCATTTGTTGTGCCTGCTTCATCATATTACCCATTCCACCTTTACCCATAATCTTGGTTTCCTTATTCTTTTATTGGTTTAATACTAGTTGGTATTACTTTTGCTCCAAACTCGTTCATTAATTCATTAACAAATTCATCCTTCATAATAGCAGACTCGGTAGTTTTCAATACGGTCATTTCTTCATTTTTCTTTTCAATGGCTGGCGATGAACTAACTATGCCAATTTCAATATTAATTTTAACTTTTTTATTAAAATAGTTAATTAACGCATCGTCTAGTTTTTTTATATAGTCTTCATGCATTAGATGTTTTTTATTAGAATCAAGTGATAGAAAAAAAACTGAATCTTCAAACTTTATTAATTCACATTCTTGAGCAAGTTTTTTTGCTAAACCTATTTTGAGTTTATCCGTAAGTTTATGCCAGTTTCCATCAAATACATTTAAATCATTCTTTGTTGAAGAAGGGTTATTACTAGATGCAAGTTCTTTATCATTTAAATCTTCAGCACTATACTTTATTTTTTTTTTATCTTTCAAGTCCCATGTTGGAGAAAAAGCAAGCATTCTAAGTATTGCCATACTAAATCCTGTATGGGAATCTGGAGCTAAATCTATGTCTTTTCTTGATGTTATTGCAATTTGGTACAGCATTTGTATGTTTTCAGAGGTAAATTTTTCATTGAAGCTTCTTAAAACTTCTTCATTATCTTTTTGAGCAAAGCTTGTGGGTGAAATCCTATAAGCTGCAATTTCATATATTAATTTTCCTAAATCATTTAAAGCTTCCTTTAAAGCAATACTTTTTCCGTCCATCTCTCGAGTTATTTCAAGTAACCTTGGACCATTATTCTCAGAAAGGGCTTGCAGGATACTTATTAAGTAACTCTCGTCTGTTGTCGCCAGCATTTCAAGTATTTTTGTTGTTGTTAGAGCCCCAGAACAATATGATATTGCTTGATCAAGGATTGATAAGGCATCTCTCATACTTCCTTTTGATGACTTTGCAATATATGTTAAAGATTTTTTTTCATATTCAATTTTTTCAGAATCTAAAATAAAGGCAAGGTGGTTACTTACATTCTCTTCTGTCATTTCCTTTAAGTTAAACAAAATACATCTAGATAGGATTGTAATGGGAACTTTTTTTATGTTCGTAGTAGCTAAAATAAACTTAATATGTTCCGGAGGTTCTTCCAATGTTTTTAGCATTGCATTAAAAGCGTTTGGAGAGAGCATGTGAACTTCGTCAATTATATAAACTTTATACTTTCCTGTTGAAGTTGCATATTGAGTATTTTCTAATAGTTCCCTCATATCATCAACACCAGTATTTGATGCAGCATCAACTTCGATTACATCTACAAAACGGCCAGCATCAATATCATTACAGTTAGAACATTTATTACATGGATTAGAAGAAACACCTTTGTCACAATTCAGTGATTTAGCTAAAAGTCTAGCTAAAGTAGTTTTACCTACTCCCCTTGTCCCTGTAAATATGTATGCATGATGTAAGCGATTTTGGTTTAATGCATTAGAAAGAGCTTGAACAGTATTATCTTGTCCAATAAGTGCTGCAAATGATTTAGGTCGCCATTTTCTGGCTAAAACTTGATATGACATTTTTTTTTCTTATATTAGTTGGCGAGCCAGACCCCCGGCACTTGTATCATTAGTTATGGCTGCTTGCTTCCGCATCTGACCAGGTTGGCTAAATCTCAATGCGAGGAGGCCCGCCAATATTATTTTACCTTATTTATTGTTAAATTTAGCCACAGTTTTTAACTGGATGTTTTTTTAAAAATTCCCACTCTTCATCTGTATATAGACGTGAACGAATTAAAAATCTTAATCCAGTTGGCCTCTCCAATGAAAATTGACCGCCTGTCCCCTCAATTGCATCTAATATTAGGTGAGTATGTTCCCAGTATTGGAATTGAGATGCACTCATATAAAAGGGAATATCATGGGCTGAACCAACCTCAACATCAGCATTACCTAAATAAAACTCACCTGCTGGATAACACATTGGAGCACTTCCATCACAGCAACCGCCTGATTGATGAAACATAAGTTCGCCATGAGTTTTTTTTAACTCATCAATAAGTTTATTGGCAGATTCAGTTGTTGTAATACGTGTAATCATAATTAAAAAAGGCAGATAAGTTTCTGCCTTTTATTGTAAACCTATTTAAGTTTATTTTAAAAGAATCCAAGTTTTGTTTCGGTGTAACTTACTAGTAGATTCTTAGTTTGTTGATAGTGATCAAGCATCATTTTATGGGTTTCACGGCCAATACCAGACTGTTTGTAACCACCAAATGCAGCATGTGCAGGGTAGGCATGGTAACAGTTTGTCCATACCCGACCGGCCTGAATACCTTTACCCATTCTGAATGCAGTATTAATATTTCTAGTCCATACAGCAGCACCTAAACCATAAAGTGTATCGTTTGCAATTTTAAGCGCTTCAGCTTCATCTTTAAATGTTGTTACAGATACGACAGGACCAAAAATTTCTTCTTGAAAAATTCTCATTTTATTATTACCTTTAAAAACCGTTGGTTCGATATAATAACCATCTGCATGTTCACCATCCAACATATTTCTGTTACCACCAATTAAAAGTTCCGCTCCTTCTTCTTTACCTAATTTAATATAAGAAAGAATTTTTTCCATCTGCTCACTGGATGCTTGGGCACCAATCATTGTGTCGGCTTCTAGTGGACTTGATTGCTTAATTGCTTTAACTCTTTCAAGAGCTCTTTCCATAAACGCATCATAGATAGATTCTTGTATTATCGCTCTTGAAGGACAGGTACATACCTCACCTTGGTTAAGAGCAAACATTGTGAAGCCTTCTAAGGCCTTGTCAAAAAGGCCATCATCTGCGTCCATAATGTCTTCAAAGAAAACATTAGGGGATTTACCACCCAATTCAAGGGTAACAGGAATAATATTTTGTGATGCATACTGCATAATTAGTCGACCAGTAGTGGTCTCACCTGTAAATGCAATTTTTGCAATACGACTTGAACTTGCAAGAGGTTTTCCTGCTTCTAAGCCGAAGCCGTTAATGACATTAAGTGTGCCTGGAGGAAGAAGATCAGCAATTAATTCAATAACTACTAGAATTGAAACGGGTGTTTGCTCAGCTGGTTTTAATACAACACAATTCCCAGCAGCTAGGGCTGGAGCAAGTTTCCATACAGCCATCAGTATTGGAAAATTCCATGGAATAATTTGTCCAACAACGCCTAGTGGTTCGTGGAAGTGATAAGCCATTGTGTCTTTATCAATTTCACCAATGCTACCTTCTTGGGCTCTAACAGCACTTGCAAAATATCTAAAATGATCAATAGCTAAAGGGATATCAGCATTTATACATTCTCTAATAGATTTACCATTATCAATAGTTTCAGCAAGTGAGATTAGTTCAAGATTCTGTTCCATTACATCAGCAATTTTTAATAATGCATTAGCTCGCTCAGTTGTACTTGTTTCACCCCATGAATCTTTTGCTGCATGAGCAGCATCAAGAGCTAATTCAATATCTTTTTCATTTGATCTGGCAACCTCACAAAACGGTTTTCCAGAGATTGGTGTAATATTTTCAAAATACTTACCATCGACTGGTTTTACCCATTTACCTCCAATAAAATTATCATACTTATCTTTGAAGGGGCTTTTAATCCCAAGATTTTTAAGTGTAGTAAATGCCATGATTTCTTCCTAAAAGTTAAAATTTTTCAATGCAAGTGAGCTGATATTTATAAATTAATTTTTAAAGTCGCGTTTTATTATAAGTGAACCATTTAAATTTTTATTATATTTTAGTTTGTGTGCAAACCATACAGATTTCATTCAAATCATAAACCTCAATTTACTATAAATCAAGCGTATAAACTGAAAAAAAAAGGAGGTATAAATGATATATAATTTTGTTTGGAAGGGTGGATGAGCGGTTTAAGTCGCACGCTTGGAAAGCGTGTTTAGGGTAACCCCCTAACGCGGGTTCGAATCCCGCTCCTTCCGCCAATTATATTTATTAATAATCTTTACGATCAATACTTTTCAAGGTGAATAAATTTTGTTTTACATTAAATTCAAGTTGTTAATCGTTTTAATAATTTTTTCATTACCTCTATCGGCTGATTTCTCTGGATTAGTCATTAAAGTTATTGATGGGGATACAATTATTGTTTTAGATGGCGCAAAAAAAAGAAAGGTTCGTTTAGTGGGCATTGATGCTCCAGAATTAAAACAAAATTTTGGATTTAAATCTAAACAAGAGCTATCAGGGTTAATCGATAAAAAATGGGTTAAAATTTTATCGAATTCCGAAGATAGGTATAAAAGAGTACTTGGTAAGGTTATTTATAAAAATATTGATATTAATCTAAGCTTAATTAAATTAGGCATGGCTTGGCACTATAAGAAGTATAAAAAAAATCAATCTAAAAAAGATCAAGTGGAGTATGCTTATAACGAAAAACTTGCTATTGAAAGCCAAATTGGCCTTTGGAGAGATAATAATTCAATAGCACCATGGGATTGGAGAAGAGGTAAAAGATAAAATGAACAATTTAACTAAACTAGAGGTCTCACTAATATGAAGCATTTATTATTTTTATTAATAACATTTCCGATAATATCTATAGGAGCATGTATGGATTTTTATAATCAAGATCTTGTGACCCTGCAAGGCAAAAAATTTGATCTTTGTGAGCATCAAGACAAGCCAATTATTTTTGTCAATACAGCAAGTAAATGTGGTTTTACAAATCAATTCGAAGACATGGAAAGCCTGTATAAAGAAAATAAAGATAAATTACTTATTGTTGGATTTCCTTCCAATGACTTTAATCAAGAGTTCAAAACGAATAAAGAAATTCAAGATTTTTGTAAATTAACTTACGCTGTTGAATTTCCAATGATGAGTCAATCAAGTGTAATCGGAGATAATGCTAATAAGGTATACAAGAATTTAGAAAAAATTACTGGAGAAGTTCCTTTGTGGAATTTTTACAAATTTATTGTATTACCAAAAACAGAATCAGTTCATGTATTTTCAAGTATGACTAGCCCAAAATCAGAGAAAATTATTAAAATTTTACAACCATACCTTTAAACATTACTGTTTAATTTTTTGTATAATAATTGCAGATAGCTCTTCTACTGATTTTGATGATGAATCTGCCATTGGAATTCTTGCTTTAGTCATTAATGCTTCTGCTAAACCGATTTCCTCTCTACAATTTGAAAGAGATGCATACTTACTATTAGGTCGCCTTTCATTTCTTAGTGAATGGAGACGTTCTGGTTTAATTGTGAGACCAAATATTTTGTCAAGATAGCCATCTAAAATAGGGGGCAGATTTCCTCTTTCAAAATCTTCTGGAATCAGCGGATAATTAGCCGCTTTAATTCCAAAGTGCATTGCAAGCATTATGCTGGTTGGTGTTTTACCAGAACGAGAAACGCCAACTAAAATGACTTGAGCTTGATTGAGCCCTGAGTGAGTCATACCATCATCATGACCTAGTGCGAAGTTAATTGCTTCAATTCTTGATCCATAATTTGTTACAGACATACTATGAGAGACCCCAGGCCTCGTTAAGGGCTCAGCATTAAGTTCTTTTCCTAAAGGATGAAGAAAGGAATCAAATAAATCAATGTAATAAGCATCTACTGCTTTTAATTCTTTTCTTAAGTGTTGATTACCAATTGACATAATAACGATAGGTCTAATTCCATTTGATAATTTTGCATTAACGATTCTTTTTTGTGCATCCTCAACTTTTGAGGCAGAATCAGTAAAGGGTACTCTTATCTGTTCAAATTCTGTATCAGGAAAATGTGCTAGTAAGCCGCCAAGTGAACCGGCAGTTATTCCAGTTCCATCAGAAATAAAAAAAGCTGTTCTTTTCGCATTAGCCATTTTTAGTATTATTTAATTCTTTCCATGTACTAATAACTGTATCAGGATTTAAAGATAATGAACTAATTTTTTGTTTTACTAACCATTTTGCAAAATCAGGATGATCCGATGGTCCTTGACCACAGATACCGATGTATTTCTTTTGTTTTTTTGCGGCTTTAATTGCAAATTCAATAAGCTTAGTAACTGCTGGATCTCTTTCATCAAATCCATCTGCAAGAATACCGGAGTCACGATCAGTTCCTAATGTAAGTTGGGTGAGATCATTTGACCCAATTGAAAAGCCATCGAAATATTCTAAAAATTCTGCCGCCATAATGGCGTTAGATGGAACTTCACACATCATGATAATTTTTAATCCATTCTCACCTCTTTTTAAGCCGTATTTTTCCATTATATTAATGACATTTTCTGCTTCTTCTAATGTTCTAACAAAAGGAACCATAACCTGTATATTTGTAAGCCCCATCTTATTTCTGGCTTTTAGTATTGCCTCACATTCAAGTGAGAAGCATTCTTGAAATTCTTTTGATATATAAC
>MDSY01072859.1_pt1 | contig 26131 bp, 19 predicted proteins | sample 811131 | NCBI WGS metagenome assembly MDSY01 (sample SAMN05326643, study PRJNA326480) | marine metagenome | isolation source: seawater | place: Atlantic Ocean: South West | collected 2010
CCCCCGCCGCAGACGCCACCTCCGCGGCGTGCTCCGCTCTCGCCGACGCCGCTCGCGCGACGACGTGCGCCGCGTCCCGCGCGGACGTATCGCGTCTCGCATCCGTCGCCACCGCCACGGCGTCCACCGCGGCTTTCGCGCTTCGCCACACCGCGTCGTCGTGTGTAGCCGTACCATGGGCGATCACGTTCGCAGCAGCCGCCGTGGAAGCCGCCGCGACGGGCGAGGTGCTGTAAATGGCTTTGTCCTCACCCACATCGTTCGCCACCACGCGCGATCTCTTCGGTGTCGCGCGCAGAAGTCCCGCGATCGCAGCGCGCGGGTCATCCTCAGGTCCAATCGCTGCGGTGACCTGTGCGGGTGATTGGGGGGGGGACTTGGACGAACGCGCGCTGCCGTACATCGCGCTGCCTGGAGCAAGAGGTTCCATCGAGTTGACCGAAAGTAACACTGACTGGGCGCTTTGAGATGTTCGATGTTCTAAATCAAGCCCGCGTCCTGTGGTGCGTGGCGACGACTCGTGCCGCACGAGTCGGGGTCAACGCGTGTGTCAACAAATGCCAAAGACAGGAGGCTCGGAAACCCGAATGCGTCGCGAGGAGTGAGGAGTGGGGAGTCAGGAGTCGCGTGACAGAGGTGGGCGATTGGACCGTCCGACGATCGTGTCACCTGCTTGGCGCGAAAATCGCGACTCGAAATTTTCTCACTTATTCCGATACCACCAACCGACGGACAGATGGCCGAGCGCGGGATGGAGGCGCCACCGGTGCGTCGAAAGCGGTGGGGTCCTCCGGTGGCAGACACCGGGGAGTCGCCCCCGAAATTGCAGGCGTCTACAAGCGAGTTGACGGGAAGGAAACACGAGACGACCGATGTTGGGAGAAACAACACAGATCTGTCGACCTCGGAAAGAGCCCTTCACATTACGGGTAGTGGTACGAAGAGTACCACCTCTGTTGCTACAAAACGAAAACGCAAATCGCGATGGGACTTGCCTGGTGGTACTACCAATCAACCCAGTCCCGATACCGGCACGCGGCAGGTCGTGCTCAGCGTATCGGTGGAGGCCACTCATCACCAAAGTCTGGGAAACACCAACGTTGCAATGGTAAACGTTGTGCTCGACGCGCGCGACACCGATGCGCCTGTGGAATCCTCCACCGGCCACCTGTTACTCCCCGGAGGCGTCCTAGCGAAGCTCCCGACTCCCTTACTGTGCGAACGAGACGCGCCGCTGGGGTGCAGTGAGGAAGTGAAACTAGCGTTTACAGACTTGGCGCGAGTCAACGCAGCGGCGCTCGCCGGATCGAGTCGCGACGACGATGACGCCTGTGTGTCTCCCCGCACTCGCCGCTCCCCCTCCCCCGAACCAATCTATGGCAAGGACGGCCAACGCTTAAACACACGTGAACGGCTAGCTGCTGAAAAAATCAAACAACAACGATGCACAATCATAGAGAAAATAAAACATTTAAGCGGCGATGCGTGGCGTCCTCCTTTGGATTACAAGCCGCCTGTAATTTCTGAAAAGATTATAATCCCGATCGCCGACCACCCGGGGTACAACTTCTTCGGCTTGATCATCGGGCCGAGAGGTAACACGCAGAAACAAATGCAAAGAGACACGAACACGCGGATTGTGATTCGAGGCAAAGGGTCGGCGAAACTTACTGATTCGTTTCAGACTAATTACTCAGCGCAAGGCGACGAAAACGAACCGATGCACGTTTTGATTTCCGGTGATAATAAAAAAGACGTCGACGCCGCTGTTTTGTTGGTCAACAACTTACTGGAGCCTTTAGGCGATGACGAGAACACGCACAAGAAGAACCAGTTAAGGGAACTCGCGGTGCTGAACGGGACGTTAAGGGAACACATATCCGATGGGAGTATCTTAGGCTCTGGGAAAGGAAACGGGGAAGGCGATGCTTCTGCGAATAACTCTGACATTCTTCCTCCTGAGATTCGGGAAAGAGTCGAAGCGCAGTACAAGAAAGACGTGGCGGCTGTTGCAGGGGTGGCGATGGAGGATAAAAAGGAGGAAGACCAAGCGTACATGGAGTTCTTGAGCGAAATAGGCGCGCCTGTTGGTGATGCAGCTGCGACGACGGAAGGTCAACTCCAGACTAATTACTCTATGCCTCAAAACAATTCCAACTTTACAAATGACTCCGCGAAGCTGTACGTGGGAAAGTTACCCTCGTACGCGTGCGTCGAAACGGTCCACTTAACCTTCGCTGTTTTCGGACCCATAACTAAAGTCGACGTCGTTCCTGACCGGGAAAGAAACCTACCCTGTCGCGGGTTTGCGTTTGTGCAGTTTATGGATGAAGCCGTTGCGCGAAGAGCAGCTACTTTGACAAACGCCAAGCCGTTTCCCCACCCGCTGCCATTGGGGTTTCCCCTGGAGTTTTGCAGGGCGCCGCGAGCGATGGAGGTAAGGGTGAAAAGTGACCCGAGGCCGGAGCCCATGTCGGATCAAACAGGCGTGCCATACGTACCTGTGGTGGACTCTACCTCACCTCCAATGCCTCCCCCCACTCCCCTGGACCCGAATGCCAAGCTGTACCTCGCAAAGCTCCCGGTTACTTGGACAAGTGAGGATCTTCGAATCGCGATCGCAAACGTTTGCGCAAATGCAGATAACATAGTATCCTGCGACATGGTTTTCGACCGGGACACGGGTGCGTCAAGGGGGTTTGGGTTCGCGCGAGTTTCTGATTCGCAAATCGCGCAGAAAGTGATTCAAAAACTCGACGGAACGCGAGTCGACGGGCGGAGGTTGGTGGTGCGAATCGCCACCGAGACTAACGTGAATCACACAGCCTCGTACGGCAAGAGTCAATCCTATCCCCCGGGACAGTATGCCGGGGGTTATTATCCCGGGGGGTATCCCCAGTACCCAACGGGATACTATACCCATACCCATAACCCATACGGCGTCCCCTACGACCCAGTCGCTGTGGCCGCCGCGGAAGCCGCCGTCACGGCGGCGAACCCGGAACTCGCCGCTGCCGCCGCCGCCGAAATCGTGAGGGCGTCGGGAGTGGGGATTCAAATGGGAGACCCACACGGAGCGCCACCGCCGCCGCCGCCGTAGATTTGGCTCGTAGTAGAGATCAGGATAGCCTTGAAACGTGATAACAATAGCCTTGAAAATAGAGTGAAGAATCTTGTGAGGTGATTGAAGGGATTGTAGTTTGTCTTTTGAAACTAAGTTTGTGTTAGTCTACTCTTCCAGTCGCCTCCGTCTTCGTCGCCGATGCCGAAGTAGCCGCGGATTGTGAAGGGTTCTTGTTTTTATCTCGGGTTCGGGCTTGATGCCGGGCTCTTGCTTGATGTCGGACTCGAGCTTGATCTCGGGCGAACTCTCCGGCTCGCGCTTGATCCTCTTCGAACTTGGCTGACCCGCGCGTGTTGTTTTGCACGCCACGCACTTACCTTTCAGCTCGCCGTGGCGGCAACCGGAGAACACCGTGCAGTCTCGTTTCACCTTCCCGTGGGGGCAGGGGTTGCACGCCGCGCAATCGCCTTTCTGTTTGCCGGGGGGGCAGGGGTTGCACATCATACACATGTGTTTTCGTTTTCCGTGAGGGCAGCCTTTGCACGCCGCGCACTCATGTTTTACCTTCCCGTGGGGGCAGGGGTTGCACTCCTTGCAGTTACCTTTCAGCTTGCCGTGCGGGCAAGGGTTGCACGCCACGCACATGTTTTTTTGCTTGCCGTGGGGGCAGGGGTTGCACGCCGCGCAGCTGTCTTTCACCTTCCCGTGCGGGCAGGGGCTGCACTGAACGCAGTGGTCTTTCCGCTTGCCGTGGGGGCAGGGGCTGCACGCCGCGCAGCCGTTTTTCTGCTTCCCGTGGGGACACGGGTCACACTCCTTGCACTGACTTTTCTGCCTTCCGTGCGGGCACTGCTTCGGCCCCATAACTCCCGTTCAGTCGTCGCGTGCCGCGCGCCTCGACGTGTGCTCGCACAACGAAGAGAGAAGTTGTAGCTTTCTTTCGTTCGGTCCGAGATTTTATTCTGTCCGACCCGAAGGAAAATAACGTTATTCCGTACACACTCCGCCACAACGCGACGCGCCGCGATGACGGACGGGAATGCCGGGTCACCCCCCCCCGTCCTCCCCCAGAACGTCTCGTTTTTCCCCTGGGAGGACGAAAATTTCCCGTGGGACGAGCGCCCGCTCCCCCCCCCCGACCGCCAACTCCCGCCATCGATGAGAATAAGCAAACACGACTCTAATCCAACCGTGGTCGAGCTAGTTCTTCAGCTGAAGAAGTGGGAAGTCGTGGCGAGTGATGGCAAGGAAACCTTCCGCATCACCGCGAACATAGAGATTTACTGGACGGACGACCGGGTTGTGGGGTACCCCACGTTTTCGAAACAAATTCCGGACAACATATGGCGCCCGCGGTTGAACGGATGTTCGGGTTTTGATTTGGGCAAAGCGGAATCTTACGAGATGTTGCCGAGGTTTTACGGGTACGACACTAGCCAAGAGCACCGACCCGCGGACGGACGGATGGCGATGTGTTTCCCCGTGAACTTGAAAGAGGGCTTTGATATATCCGCGGACATGGAACGGTTTCGATCGTTTCCGTTTGACTCGACGAGAGTTGATTTAAGTATTGTTGTGTTCGGCGCTAAGCGCCCAGAGTTTGACAAAGATGTCCGCCTCTCCCTCCGCCGGCCGAACATAAAAACAATCGTGGACAAGTACGAATCCCCGTACATGCAGATAGACATCGACGGCGCGGCGACGCACTCGAACGACTACGAGCTCGCTGGTGTGTCCGTCGCAGTCGGGGGACACACCCCCCCGAGCAGATGGAAAACCGATATAAAGTACAAAGACGGCGACTTGATGCCCGATTACTTTTTATCCTTCCACATAAAAAGAAGCTCAACCTTTTACGTGCACAACGGCATTCAGCCCATGTACACCATCGCGTTCTTCGGGTTCGTGGGGTACGCGGTGGAACCTAGTGACCTTTCTAACCGAGTATCCCTGTGCGCTGTGCTTTTCCTGTCGATCTACGCGGTGCAGTGGACCACCGTGGGTCATATCCCCCGGCTTCCGTTCAAAACAGTTATGGACTACGTTTCAGAATCCGTCTCATCGGTGTTGATGTTGATTCTAGTAGGTGATTGCGTGGCGTACCACGTCGCGCGCCCGAGCCGGAACTGTCAGGTGGACAACGGGTACGAGTCCGATGAGTGTGTGTTCCAGGACGAGAAAGCGGACGCGGTGGATTTAATTTGTATAATAATAGTGTTGCTTTATGTGCTGGGGTACGCCGTGGGGTACCGGACCGTGTACGCCGCGTACCGAGCGCAGAAAAGTAGCGGACACCAACGCCCGTGGGTCAACGGCTCGTACCTGCGGAACAACTGGAAACCGACCACTGAGTGTTACCACTTGAAGATGGACACAGAGTACTGCCGACGGTGGGGGAAGAAATACTTGGGGCAGGGGCAGAAAGTTGATAAGGATAAGTGGTGACGGACTTGTCGAGTAGCTTGTTTCTAATATGGGAAAGTTATTCGTAGTTTGTCTCTATTGTCTAACCCAGCTCGTTTTACTTATCAAAACCGAAGTAGCCTTGAATGTTGAAGGGTTCTTGTTTGATCTCTTGCTTGATCTCGGGCTCTTGTTTGATCTCGGGCGAAGTCTTCTTCTCGCGTTTGATCTGCTTCGAACTCGGCGGATCTGCGCGTGCCGTTTTGCTTGCCGCGCACCAGTATTTCACCTTCCCGTGGGGGCTGTACGTCACGCAGCTGCCTTTCCGCTTGCTGTGAGGGCAAGGGGTGCAGTCCGCGCATTGGTATTTCAGCTTGCCGTGGGGGCACCCGTTGCAGTCCCGGCAGTGCTGTTTGATCTTGCCGTGCGGGCGGGGCTTGCACACTGTGCAATATCGTTTCACCTTGCCATGGGGGCAGTGCTTGCAGTCCACGCAGCTGCCTTTCCGCTTGACGTGGGGGCAGGAGTTACACACCGCGCAGTGATATTTCAGCTTGCTGTGAGGGCAGGGGGTGCACTCCACGCAACTGGTTTTCCGCTTGCCGTGAGGACAGGGCTTGCACTCAGCGCAGCTATCCTTCAGCCTCCCGTGCTGGCACGGGTTGCACGCCGCGCAGCGGTATTTCACCTTGCCATGGGGACACGGGTTGCACTCCGCGCACTTGTTTTTCGGCTTCCTGTGCCGGCACCGTTTCGGTACCGCCATCACGCCAGGTCAGTCGTCGCGTGCCGAGCGCCACGACGTGTGCTCTACAACGAAGGGGGTGTCGTAGCTCTGACGTGACGTTTTTGCGGCTGACTGAAAAAATGCGCTTAATTATAACTCAAGGATTAACTTCAGAATCAGGTGCACAATTTTCTCGGAGCCGCCGCTATTTCCCGAGACCGCCGCCGACTTCCATTCGCATTCGTCCTGTGCTCGCCGCCTCACACACGTCCGCGCTCGCGCGTGTGCCCGCCCTTTCGGCCACCATGCCGTACAAGGGCAAAGCCGGCCGCAAGGAAAAGCACGCCCCCCTTAGCGATGAGATCGCTGGTGATTCATTAGCGCAGGGTAAGGGCCGAACCAAAAAACGCGAACGCCAACCCGAGACCGATGAGTTCATGACGGACGCGATGTCCAACAAAGTGCTGTTACAAGCGCGGAAACAGTTGGAGGATGTCGAGAAAGGCGATGACGAGGGTAGTGACAGACCCATGGCCTCCCCAACCCTGGGCAAATCCCTGATGCACGCGATTCGGGAGGAAGATTCGGACGACGATGAGGATGGGGATGACGAGAATCCAATCAACGTGGCGCGGCGCGCGGGCGTGTTCGGCGACGAACAAGCGAACGACTTCGACGACGAAACCGCGCGCCCCTCACACGACGCCAAAGGAGAGTACTACGAAGACGTGGAGCTGAGTCCAGAAGATGAAGCGGCACTTGCAGCTTTCAGTACCCCCAAAAACAACAAGGAACGGACGCTGGCAGATATCATTCTCGAAAAGATTGCGGCGAAAGAATCTGGAGGAAATAATAACATGAATGGAGACAACGACCAAATGCCCATTCCAGATGGAGTTGATACCAGGGTCGTGGAGGTGTACAAGCAGGTTGGCGAGCTGTTACGCCGGTACACGGTTGGAAAGATCCCGAAAGCGTTCAAGATTATTCCCGCGCTGAGCAACTGGGAGGAAGTGCTTTATTTGACTGCTCCTGAGAAGTGGAGTCCGCACGCCATGTACCAGGCGACCCGGTTGTTCGCCTCGAATTTGAACGCGCGGATGGCCCAGCGCTTCTACTCCCTAGTCCTACTCCCACGTGTACGCGACGACATCGCGGAACACAAAAGACTTCACTTTGCGCTTTATCAGAGTTTGCGCAAAGCGACGTTCAAACCAGCGGCGTTTTACAAGGGTATTTTGATCCCTCTTTGTGCGTCGAGAACATGTACATTACGAGAAGCGGTGGTGCTCTCATCGGTGCTGACTCGAGGAAGTATCCCGATGTTACACTCAGCCGCCGCACTTCTAAAACTCGCCGAGCTCCCCTACGCTGGTACGACTAGTTTTTTCCTAAGGGTACTGTTGGACAAGAAGTATGCGCTGCCGTTCCGAGTGATCGATGCTCTTGTCGATCATTTCCTGCGGTTTAAAAACGAAACGAGACAAGTACCGGTGGTGTGGCACCAGTCGTTACTAACTTTCGTGCAGCGGTATAAGACTCAAATCCGCGCGGAGGATAAACAACGATTGAAAAAACTCGTCGACGTGCAGCACCACTACTTGATGGGACCAGAGATTAAGAGGGAGCTGAACGTTGGGCGGAGTCGAGGGGAGAAGGATGATTCTGATGCGTTGAATGGAAATGCTAATTCAGTCCAAGTGAAAACTGGGCTCGGCGGATTCCAAATAGGCCAACGCACCAAGCCCGTGGTTGAAAACCCTCGGGACATGCCCGAAGTAGCGATGCTGGGGGACGATGATTATTAGTGATTTGTGTTCAGAAAGCTTGACCTATGAAGACTAAATGCCCGTACAACTCGCGGTTCATCTCGCGAACGTGTTTTCATTTTCCAGTGTTTCCACTTTTTGTTTATATCGCGCCCCAACGGCATTGTCATTGTCCCTCGCACCCTCCTCCCCTTCGTGGCTCCGTGGCACCATGGCGCTCGAAGCACGCATGTGGAGCTACAACAACAAATCGTTGATGGGTAAGTCATGGCCGCGTGCTATGAGTATTTAGTTGTAGCCGAAGGTTCCTTGTCCGTCCTATCCTATCGTAGATCTGCTAACATTGCACCGTTCCGCTTTTTTTTTCTTCCCAGGCAACTGGCACGAGGACCTCTTGGCCGCTGAGTCGATTGCGTCAACCGCCGACGCGGGTTACCAAATGTACACCAAGAGTTCCTCCGATGTGGGTGTTTTGGGTGGCGAAACGTCTAGGGGGCCTTTGAGGAAGGGGGCGATGTCGATGGTGACGCAATTGAATATGAATTTTGCGACTCAAGCGCACGGAATGCTTCCCACCGAAACGTCATCAACCTCATCATCAACAAGCTGGGAACCCACGCAATACACGCGCGATTTCGGAACCTATTTAAGCGTTTTAGTCCCGCACGCAAACCGCACGCATTTCACGGTGGATAAATTGCGACGCGATACGGAGGATGGCGAGCCGCTTGACTCGCACGGCGGCGGCGGAGGGAGAGGCGGTGCGCGAGGGCCGCTGTCGAGACACCCAGAGGAGAGCGGATCGTTGGACGCGCCTTCGGTGTGGGCGGATGAGTACGCCGAAATGAAACGGTGATGATAACGTTGAGAAGTGTATGAGTAATTAGTTGGAAGTGGTATGAGTACCTTGTATATGTACCTTTGGTTTTATTACGCCTACGGTGTTTATCTCGGGCACGACACGTTTCGTCATCCTACGTCTCAAGGCCCAAACGGCAGCGACAGCGACAGGGATGCAAACGGCCCGACCCGACGTCCCTCACGTTTCTGTTGTTCCCGTTCCGCGCGCTTGTGCGCTCTCCTTTCCGTGAATTTCGCAATCTCAGGTCGGCGAAGCGCCGCCCTTTGTGCATTTTCAAAAACTCGCTCCACCGCACCCGCCGCCGATCGCAACGACAACGTCAACGAAGCTGTGTTTGCCTTTTTACCCTTCTTTGATTTCTTTTTCTTTTCCTTCTTCGGTTCTTCGTCGTTATAGTCACCGTACTCGTCGTAGTCGTCCGCGGCCTCTGGGGCCATTGACGCAGCCAACGCCCTCGCCTCAGCCTCAATCTCATCGTTCGCGCGCTTCTCCACACCAAACGCCAAAGCGTCTTTCAAATCCAGGTTGTAGTACCGCCACGCCCTCTCCCATATTTCGTTGTGCCGCTGCATCTGCGCGTACAACCGGGGGTGGTCTTCCTCTAACTCCTCCGCTGATGGGGCGGGGTACATCTCCCCGCGCCACCCAGGCATCTGCCACTCCGTGCCCGCTTGGTACACCACCGGGTCTTGGTGCATGGTGAATGGGCGGCGCTGAAGCGTCACTTCGCTATCGGGCTTGTACTTGAACATCCGCGCGCGTTGCGCGACGTCGATCGCGTTGTTCATCGCCCCGTAGCTCTCTTGCTCTCCACACAACCCCGTGTAGCTCCCCAAGTACTGGTCATCCTTCCACTCCCCGAACTCCACGCTTCCGTTGCCGTAAAACTTGACCCCGCACCCGGATTGCGAGTTGTCGTTCCATTTACCGAAATAAGTCGAGCGGTCGTTGGACCAGTAGTACGCCCCGAACCCGTGCATCGCGCCTCGTCGGAAGTGCCCGTCATACCGATCCCCGTCCGCAAACACGAAACACCCCAGCTTATCCACCTGGCCGATGTTGGAGACCATGCCTTCATAGCTGTTATTAGTTTAAGGGGGGGGGAGAGATGGTCAGTTGAGTGATACCGATTGCATTTGATTTGTGCGACTAGTGTTCCTCGTGGGTACTCCTAAAAAGCACCTCGTGCACGGCGGTTCGCGAATCGAGCGTTGTTTTGCTTGCGCACTACTCAATATGAGACGTGGCGCGCATAGACTCAGGGTTGACTCGTTCGAAACACCCGTGGGGACGCCGTTTCCGGTGCCATCGCGTCGCCGGATAAAAAACGCGAATCAGAAAAAACCTAAAACCCGAATGTAATTCCCATCGGTGTACTTACTGTCCGCCGTCGCCGAACACGATGGAGTCCCATGTGTAGTTTCTATGGAAAGGTTCCGGGACCTTGGACGGCATCACGAAGTGTCGTCCTTGACTTCAACAGTCGCGTCAACACACCAACCGCACTACCCGGCCAATGATGCGCTTTGCGATAAAGTTGCCGTATTTCATCCAAAGAGGCAGCAGTGCAGGAGATTTTGCCAAAATCCGTCATCAGGTTCAAACTGTTTTGGCAACCGATCAACGGGAGACTAACCAAAGTACGTTCAAAGCGGACTCCAAATGGAAACTGACCGACTGACCGAGGGAAAATCGCCCCTTGTCTCACTGAGATTTTTCCGTCCCCTGATGGATGCCGCAATCGACGCGCACCCGGTCACTCTCCGCCGCGCGTTGAGCGACGCTTACCGTCGATCGCCGCGCAGGAAATACGATGCTTCGTTTAGTCACCAGTCGTGCTGCGCGTCACGCGTCCCGGGTTGCCGCCCCCATGTGCAACGCAACGTACCAACGAGGGTACGCGGAAGGCGGAGACATCGTGAAGGATGTTTTCCTTGACCAACAAAAGCAGTTTCGAGCTCTGCTGGACGCGACCAAGGACCTGGAAGTCCCAGTTGATGGCGACCGCGCCGCAATCAAAGCGTACGCGGAGAAAAGAAAGGCGATCATGCAGAAGGTACGTGTGATGGTTGTATAAGGTCACGGAAGTCGCGTATAGTGCAGATCGAAGGACTCGGACGAGATACACACGACGCGATCCTTCCGTTGTCGCGTGATCGGCGCGCGTAGGGTTTTTTTTTCTCATTTGGAGACGGGAGAGCGGCGATACGTATCAGTGATACCTCTACGCAACCTACCCTCAAAGCCTTTCAAAACATGTATGTACCTACCAACTAAATTCTCTACCCACTTAACCCCAACAGCTCGGCATCATGACCACGGAGGAGCGCATCGACGCGACACTCGCATCCGGGGTGGAACAAGGACAGAGCGCCAGGGATTATCTCGCCTTCGCTGCCGCGCAAAGGCAAGCCATGGGCCTTGAGGACATCTCTGGGCTCGGGAAGGCGCTGGATGAGGCGCTCACTGAAGTAGAAAAAGCATCGGGCGGCAAAACGCTGATGATGGACGACGCGGCGGGGATGAAAAGCCTATACAGCAAAGTGGAATCCATCGTGGGCGCCGCCGGAATGGACGGCGACGTCGCGACCGAAAGCATGGTCACCGACGCCGAAGCGGAAATCAAACACCTGAAACAAGAGCTGGGGAAGAACAAGTAATTTGTTTCTGAAGACTTGTTTGTGACTAAGAAGACATAGACACTATGTAGCACTATACCTGAGGGGCTGTTTTAAGAATCGCATTAAAGCAATTTGCATCAAAAACATTCATGTTCCGTGCATCACTTCGCTTCTAAACATTTCCTGCAGCATCTCCGCCCGTCGCGCGGTCTCTCTCAACGCATCCTGCGAGATTGAAATCTCGTCCATCGGGTCGACGTATTCCTGGACCTGCTGTTCGTTCGCGTCAATCGCGGTGCTCGCGACGCTCCGCTCCCACTTCGCGTCATCCGCCGCCCGAGTCTTGCACTTTTCCAAATGAGTGAGGAATTTAGAGCGCGAGATCTTTACGGGAGACTGGTTGCCCATAGCACCATCCTCATCCTCATCCACTCTCGATAACCCCCCTACGAAGCCTCCATTGCCTGGGTTCAACCGGGGCGCGCCTCCTTCCAGGAAAACCCGGCGCAACTCAGCGCGCGTGCCCGCTAATCTAATTGCAGCTTCCCGGTCTCCATCTTGCGCTTGTGCTAAATCTTCGCTCGTAAATCTTCGCAACAATTCATCCGCAAGAAACACCTCTGGCTCTGAAATCCGTCGCCGAAACTCCCGCAGCAAAGCAGTAGCTAAATCTTGAAGCATCTCTATCTCTGGTGTAGGTCGTTTCTGGTTGTGCGCCAGGACCACTAAATCCAGCGCGCTTTCGCAAAACTCTTTCGTCAGGCCATCTGAATTGCAAAAGTTCTTCACGAGTTTTTCAGCTTCTTCACCATTAACACATTTCTTGACTTCGAACGTGAACTCGTCGAACCGGACGCCTTTCCAGGACTCGACGCCTGCGATGTTCTTGGGCCAGCCCATGGAAGCGGCTCGGGGAGTGCATATGAGTCTTTGCCGGTGTCGGCGCGACTTCCAGCCGCCGACAGATGAAGCGCTTTGATTGTGTTTTTTAGCGGCGGGTCCGAGACATTCTCGAGAAACACGCCAGCCGAGGCCCCGACTGGGTGAGGCCCCTCCTATCGGCGCGACGCACGAAAACAGCATCGCGTACGCACGTGCGTGTGGGCCAGGTCAAGTCACAGCTCGTGACAAGTCCGTGCGCCGACCGATTGTGACGGAGGATCGGAGGATCCATCACAAATGAAAGAAAAAGTGAAAGTTTGTTTTCTGTGAAATTATTTTCACTGCTACAACGCCTACCTACATGTACCTCAGAACATCCCCCCCCCATAACCCCTCGACCGCGCCCCCGTATCTGGAAAGTCCCGCGCACTCCCATTCCTCTTCTTGACGAATTTCGAGTCTTCATTCAACCCCAAGTTTGCCTCTCGCAATTCTTTGACAGTGCCTTTCCCCAACAATCCCATGGCGCGCTCCGTTTCTTCTTTCAAAATATCAAAAACTTTCGAAACGCCTTCCTCCCCACCCGCGCTCAGCCCGTACAAATAAGGTTTCCCCAACCCAACCGCGTCCGCACCCAACACCAGCGCCTTCACGATGTCAGTCCCCCTTTGAACCCCCCCGTCCATTATCACTTCGATTGGGAGGCCTGTTTTCTTGGAGGTTAACATGGTAGGAACGTCTGTTTTAATTTGATTTGCTATTTCCTCATCGCTGGAGCCATTCATTTTTAATGCATCCATTATGTTTCTCGCGTCACACCACGCTTTAACGCCCCCCATAGCCTCTCTAATAGACGGCAAAACATCAACACTCGCCGGCGCGGTTTCCATCTGTCGCCCCCCGTGGTTGCTTACCCACACCGCGTCGAAGCCTCTTTGCACCGCTTTCAGGGCGTCGTCCGGTCGAACAACACCTTTTAAAGCCACAGGGCCGTCCCACTCTTGACACAACCATTCCGCATCCGCCCAGTTGAATGAGGGGTCAAACGTGTCGCGAATAAACGATACTTGGGCTCTGCGGTCAGAGGGGAGAGGCTGCTCGTCACTAGTAGACTGATTATCCATAGAGTCCTTTCGTTCCTTCCGCGCACTCGCGGCTACATCAAGCGCCGCGTACGCGTATTCGTCGTTGGAAACGAAGTCCCATGTCCAAGCAGGTTTTCTTATTGCCTCAATCATTTGCGTCATCGTGTAACTCGGAGGCACCGTGAACCCGTTCCTGGTGTCCCGCTCCCTGTTCCCGTACCAAGTCAAATCAACCGTTAAAGTGAGGCTCGTGAACCCATTTTCTTTCGCTTGTTGCAGTAAATCTCTTACCAACGAACGATCCTTCCAGACGTACAGCTGGAACAATTTTCCGGTTTGTTTTTTTTCTTGCTCATCTGACTCTAAATCTTTCAGCGCGTTGGCTACGTCCTTGGGACTTGTCGTCCCCATGGTGGATAAGCAGTACATAGCGCCGATACGTTTGGCTGCCCTTGCAACTCCGAGTTCCCCATCCATGTGGAACATCTTGCTCCCCGCAGTCGGCGAGGGGAAGAACGGGACGGAAACGTTGTTGCCCAGAATCGACGTCGACATGTCTAAAGGAGGTTGTAAACCCGCCAATATTTTGTAATGCAACTCGAGTTCCGTAAACGCGTCTTTGTTTCTGCGTAAAGTCACTTCATCGTCAGCCCCAGCATCCAGGTAATCAAACACCATCTTGTGCGCCCTCGCCTTGGCGCAGTCGCGGACATCACTCACGTTGACTGCTGCTGCTAACCGTCGCTCGGCGTTGTAGTTTACGATGGGACGGACCAATGGTGACAAGGCTGACAGAACCTTGTGCAGGCCCAGGGAGTGGGGGGTCGTCATGTGTGACCGCGTAGGACGTGTGTCCGCACTACAGTCGAGTTACCTTCTTTGCAAGCTAGTTATAAATGCACTAAAGTGATCAGGACACACGCCACGTCGCGCGCGAACACCTCTGGTCATCGCCTGAAAAAGTTTTCAATGTGACAGGTGACGAAAATAAATAAATCTGTCACATTGTTCTCAGATGCATCCAGCACGGTACTGCGAAGCATCTGTAGAGTATTAGTCGCTGCTTTCTTATATTTCAAATCAATCAATTAGTGTTATGTTTATGAGTTATGAGGTGTACAAGTATACCTTGTATGGGCATTCAGTCACACTCCAAACGCACTCCCCCTACCTCGCCGGCGCGCCTTTCTTTTTTTCGTCTTTTTTCGGATCCTCCACGGGGTCTTCGAAAAGTCGCGCGGAGTTAAACCCCGGCTCGCCCTCCATCACCTCCTCCAGAATAAACTTCTCAAACTTACCCGCGTTCGCGCCGGTGTGCATGTGCACTTGTTCGTTCTCTCGGAAAAAGTAAAACGTGGGGGTTGATTTTACTTTCAGTTCGTCGCGGCACAGCGTCGTCATGTCTTTGTTTTCGTTCCCGAACACTTTGATGAACCGCGCGTCGGAAAACCTATCGGCGAAGTCGCCGTACTTCTTTGAAAACGCTTTGCAGGGCTTGCAGTACGTAACGCCGACCATTAGGATTGTTAAACCGCCCGTACCAGCAGCATCTTCCATGACTTGGGTATATTCTTCCATAGTATGAATGATCTCAACATTCGAATTCCCGATTGAATCTTTCCACCAGTTTATAAACTCGTTTCGGCGAATGTCGCCCGTCATCTCTGTGTCCATCTCCACGAACAGCTCCTTCATCTCCGCGTCCGTCATGGTGACGCCGAGGCGGTTAATCGCAGTGCTTAGCTCGTCACTGGATAACGCGCCACTCCCGTCGCTGTCGAACTCGTCGAAAACCGCGCCCAGCATCTCGTCGGTAAGTTTTTGGGGGGAGAGGCCTTTGGTGTGGCCGATAGCGGCCCTGACGCGCGCGGTGTCTCTGCGCAGGGTCATGATCTCTCTCGCGCCTTGCGCCGCGCCCTGCACAGCGGCGTTCAGCCCCTGTTTGGCACACCGAACGGGAGTATCAATGCCGTTCATCTTGCCCGCCCACTTGTCGAAGGAAACGGACGCACGGCCGCAAATGATGAACGTATCCGGCTTCACCACGGCTTCGATGCGCGACAGGTAGTGCTCCACCCGCGCCGCCCACCGGTCCCACTCCTCGTCGAGGGGTTCGACGTCGCCTTCTTGTAATACTGGTCTTGGTAAAGGCGCGTCGTCCCACCGGGGGTAGTCCCACGTCGCGACTTGGCGCTCCACGTCCCGGGGGTTGTGCGCCAAGACGCCCTCGTCGAAAAGCGAGATGCCAATCGTTTTTCCCAAAGTGACGCACACCGTGATCCCCGTGGTCACGCCGCCTTCCTTTGCTGGGTCGCCAAAGCTCATCTCGCCGTACCCCGTGGCCTCCGCGCCGGTCATGACCACCACGTCTCTTCCCACCGCGTTTTTCAAGTACTGCTCCATCTCGAGTCGAGATTGTCTGCTATCAGAACTAGCACTGACCTCAGCCGCTTGCGTTGCCATGACCTTCGGCGTCGAGTTCTTTTGTTGGTACTTCGCCGCCGCGTTCACTCGCGACTTTCCCCAATTCTTGGGTAACTTCTCCTCCTTGTCCTTCCGGTCGCTTAACTTTTTCGCCGCATCACCGTCCTCCATGGCGTACATGGATTCGTGGAACGTTTTGTCTATCTGAAGGTCCATTGAGTCCATGGTCTCATCCACGGTCTCACCAACTGCTTCTTGGTCGGTAGCGACCGCCCCAGCGGGCAAGCCGATGCCCACGTTGCCTTGCCACCCGAAGTGCTTGATGATCGCAGTTAACGCGTTAGCGACGGTTGAGAGCTCAGCGTCATCCAAGGGAATCGTCAAGACTTCGTCAATAAGCTCGCCGGTTTCGGTGTCCACGGGGGCGGCGCGCAACGCACGTGCGCTGGACATAGACCGACGGTTGTCGTACACACCCAAGATGTTCCGCCTGTCCGAAAGAGACCCGCTCGACGGCGGCGCGGGTTGTCGCGCCGCGTTCTCTAACCCGCCCTGTGAGCTCGCCTGCGCAGCGTTCGTACCCTTCGCCGAAACAGGGGCAGCAGTGCCGTTCTTCTCAGCAGCAGCTAGCTTCTCCGCGGCGAGCTTCGCGCGTCGCTCCTCCGCCGCCGCCGCCGCCGCGTCGGCCTCTTCATCCACGGGAGGCGCCTTTTCGCGGCACTCGCCTTCCAAGTCAGTGCAAGAGCCTTCGCCCTTCTCCTCCATGTTGATGCGCCCTAGGGCAAGCAGCCCGTCCGCCGCAGATCCCATGCTCTGCCTGTTCTTGCTCACCATCTTGTACGCGATATCAGCGGCGCCTGAAAGTAACGGCAACTTGGCCAATTTGAACAGCCACCCCATCCCGGTGATGTCGTAAAGCGCGGTAAGCGCTTCCATCCCGGTGATGACCTCTTCGCCATCAACTTTAATAACATGAATCGTCTCCATCGCCTCTTCGAACGTGATTCCCGCGTTCTTGTCCGCTGTGTAGTTTGGAGCCGCGATGTCTTCGAACCTGTTGTTGGATTAGGATTAGTTTCATTTAACAAACATCGCCGAGAGTGGGATTTTTGGAAATATCGAGGTATTCGAGGTCAGCGATGGAAGGTTGTGGTTTGGTGTGGGTTGGGGTGGAGATGGGGGTTGTGCACACAGCGTGGCTTCCTTTCGGGTCGATAGGGGGTGGAGAGGTGGGGGAGGTGTACGGATGACACGCGGCAGGTTTGAACTACCGCACCCCCTCCCACATCAAAAACGGGGGGCGTATCGCTAAAAGGCATTTGCGGTGTATTTGGAACGTTTGTCACGCCAAACGTGACGCGGGGGAGCGTCGGTGGTCTTCCATTACGTACCAGATCTTCTCGTGTCCCTTCTTGCTCTTCAGAAGCTTGACCAGCGAGTTGCACACCGTGCACCCTCCGTCGTACAGGTACTTCAGCTGCCAGTTCTCGGGCTGGTCGTCTCTCTTCGCGGCGCGGGCCACGACGCCTCGTCGTGCGGTAGAGATCTTCGGGCCCGGCGTAACGGCGGGTCGCCCCTTGGACGCGCCGGCCTTAGTAGAGACGCGCGCCGCGTACCGAGACGCGGCGTGCGTCGACGCCATCGCCATAGGCATCGTCATCAATGCGTGAGCAAACCGCGGGATGGTGCGCGTGGCAAGTGTGACGAGCGCCGCGACGTCGTCGTCGACTTGTCACGATAAAAAGACGGCCGTGTGTCACGCGATTTTTATGGTTCCCGCGAGCTTCATCTTTTGAGAAGAGCTCGTCGCGCCACAATTTTGCATGATCTGGTATTGTCCCTCATTTTAACGGTCTGTTGACGGTCTATGGACTAGTTCCGCAGCCGCCAAATGGAGAAATTTCTTTGGAAGCACTTTTTGTTGCTCCAACCCGACGCTTGGGATGTGACAAACGTGTTGATCGGGTTGCGGTGTATCGATCAAAGTGGGTCAGAAAACGTGAAAAGAAAATTCAAAGGGAGGTTTTGAAAGGTCGTTTTATCGATGACAACAGTAATTTTTTCACCAGCACTTCGGGTCGAACAGCGCGTACCATGGGCACGTCTTCCTTTTCTGTGCCGGGGGCAGGGGCGGGGGCAGTGATACTATCCCATTCGAGTCAGGTACATCGACCGTCCTTGGAACCGCCACGACTGGGACCGGTTTTGGGTACGAAGGTGGGAGGCGACGCGAACGTTGACGTGATTCGATTCGTGCCTTTTCAGCGACGGCGTGCGACACCGTTTCGTCTTCCTTCGTCTCCCTCTCCTCGTCGTCCACCTCGTCGCACAGCCTCAGCCCCGGCGCCGTCACCACTAGCGCGTATGGTTGTCCTTGTGGTACGTCGGGTGGTGCCTGCGTGACTGAAAATCCAGTGACCTTGATGAAGTAACGCTTTGAAGACTGAACTTTCTTGACGAACCTCTCGACGTTGTTCACACGGTCTGGGACGGAACTACTCGCGACCTCTTTACCTTCCACAACTACAAGGTCCAAGTCGTTCACCAAAGCGGATTGACCTGGTCGTAACGGGAGCTTCGCGGGCGCGTCCGTCCACGCCAAGGTCACCCTCAGCTCACGTGGATTAAGTTCTTCCGTTTTAAACCCGAAAGGAATCAAAACGCAATAACTGTGCGTCTCGCCCGTCGCGATCGGTACGTCATCTTTAACAAACATGCCGTCGGGATAGTGACGAGTAGTGTTTGTGTTTGAGCCGTTTTTTGAGCCGTTTTTACGATTATTGTTCGCACTTCGTATAGGCAACGACCGCCCGACACTGGCTCTCCCAAAGCCTTGTCGAATCGAGGGCGGGGGTTCTAACGGTAAGCCCGATTCCGTGAACCCGTCCATCGATGAAGCGCCGTTAATTAAGGTTGCCTTTATGAGAGCCGCAGTGGGCTTGAACCCGGCAGTTTTGTCAGGGTAAGTAGTACCTTGAGAATCTTGATCTCGTCCACTTCCTTCTTCACTTTCTTTTCCATGCCCGTCTTCACTACGTTCGTACCAGCCTTGCTCGAAGTACTGCCGCACAAGCAGCGCGGCGCCCGCGACGACGGGGGTGGCCATGCTCGTGCCGGCGATGCGCATGACAGCGCAGGTGTATTTTGAGTCTGTGTATGCATCCTCCCCCTGTTGTACCCTTGGGTAGTCTGTTGGAAACTCAAAATCACCAACACTCGCCGCTGCCGCGGACTCAATCTCCCCTGGTGCGACTAGATCCGGCTTTATCCGGCCATCGTCCGTCGGGCCGAAGGAGGAGAACCCGGCGATGACGTCGATGCGTTTTTTTGAGAGGCGCGCTTTTCGAAAATTTAATCGCACAAACGTGTTTGCGTTTTCTTTTCGGTTTCCGAGAACCGAAGCGAATATGTCGCCGGTGGATTTTGGAACCGATGCCGAAGGTATATTGATGCTTGGCGAGTCATCGTCACCGTCCACCTCAACAACCTCAGCGCTCATTTTGAAAAATCCACCAAGTTTGTCGTTCGAAACGAGCACAAACTCAACGCCCGCGTTTTGCGCATTCAAAATTTTCTCCGAAAACAAACAAGTACCGCGCGACACTAAAACCGCGGCGCCCGAGTAGTATTGTTTCTCTTTTGAGTCATACTCAGTACTATCATCAGTACTTGCGATCACGCCGTCTATCGATTCTGTATCTCCCGGTGTCTTCAGTGCCGTACACGCATCCAGGGGGAACGCCCGTACGAGTTGGATGGTATGCTTTTTGTCACGTGTATTAATAAACTGCGAAAAGAAGGGTCTGGCCCCTTTATCAATTTGAATCTCCGAGAGATACGCTCGAAAGGACCCGACATTTTTAACAACTTGTCCACTTTGTTTCACCAACTCCACGTCCATATCAATGGAGTCCCCAACTTGCTCGGGTCGCATAACAGGTCCCTCCGCACCCAACGTGGCGCCTATGGACAAGCAGTTCTTCGAGGTTGACGGCGACGTGACGGTGCTGAACGTACCGGTCGAACTTGCCATCGCAAATCCCCCGTAATTACCAGCCGCGAAAATAGGAAGGAAGTCCCGGTTTTTCCACACGTATTGATCCACGTCATGCGCCATCTCATCATACGCGTTCACGTCGTTTCCACAGCTGTTTGAGTGCACGAACGCGCCGTTGTCCTTGTCAGCGTCGAAGTACTCTGACAGGGTTTCAGGTAGAAATAAGTTCCCCGTGGATCCAACACCTAGGTCTGTGAAGCTTACTTTTGCTTTGGGGGCCATGCCGTTGTAGGAACAAGGGCCGTGTTCTTGGGACTCAGTGGTGCTGTCGGATGTATCACTACCACACATACTACCTTGCCCTGCATCACCAATAATTGTCGCCACGACGTGTGTGCCGTGTCCTATGGCGTCTATGAAATCACCAAGGCTTCTGTAGGCCAAAACTTTCCTGTGTGTTGGACCTACCGACGCTCCACTTGTATCTGAAAGCCAGCAACTCGTGAGATCCAACCCTGAGTCGCCGACCCCGACGACCTGGCCTTGGCCCTGAAGGCCCGCGCGCCACAAAGGGTGCATCTCATCGCGATACGGTGAGGTCGCGGTGGTGGTGGTCGCGTCGTTGTTTTCGGTCTTGGTTTCGTCCCAGAAAGGCACGCCCCCCTGAAGCACAGCGGAGGTGTGTTTGTTCGCGGTCGCGGAACCAAACGCGGTCGCGAGGATGAGGACGAGGAAAGGAAAGCGATACGCGTGCATGACGTTTGACGACGCAACACCGCGCCGTACGCACTGCCGTCGTCAAGACACCTACTTTAGGCGGGACAATAAACTTGTCTAGGAACAAACGAGGTTTTTTGTTGGCATAATAATTTTGAACTAAAAAAATACAACTACTTGTCGTCGAGACGCACACCCTTCTCCCCAAACCCTTTTGTCCCTGCGTTTTTCTTAACGTTCGCAACCTTCCTCTCCTCAAGGTCTGTCAAACTCACGTCCCAATCAGGCGGGTCTAAATACTCGTCGTCGTACTCATCGAGGTCACCCATGGATTCCATATCTATTTCGAGCCCGTCGATGGAGAGCCCGTCGCTCGCTTCGTACGAGTGTTCAGTCTCAGAGGAGTCAGAGTCATCAGAATCATTCTGAATGGTGTCAATGGTCATAGGGACACTACTAGGATCGCCATTGACCTTCTCCAGCTCAATCCCTGGTGCCCACAGCCCCTCTAAATCGTACCGCCGCCGCGCTTCAGAGGAAAAAACGTGCACCACGCACGACCCGCAGTCCACCAACATCCAGTGGTCATCGCCTTCCTCGCCGGTTTCGATGGAATCCGCGCCCTCGATTGACGGGCGGAGGGAGGTGCCCAAGACGTATTTGACTCTCTGCTTGACTGCATGCAACACACTCCCCGCTAGCATCCGAATATGCCGCGGACTCCGCGCGGTGGCCACCACGAAGTAATCCGCCCACCCGCACTTTTCGCTGACTGGAATGCACACGATATCACTCCCTTTGGCTTTCAGGAGTAAATCAACCAGCTCATCAGGCCAGAACGCGTTGGCGTACTTCATTCGGCCGGTAGAGGTTGGGGTCAAATCGTTCTCAGATGCGTCCTCGTCTTCTTCGTCGTACTTCGCGTCGTCGTCAATCTCGGAATCATCATCCTCCTCCTCAAAATCCAAATCACCGCCGACGCTACTTTGCAAAGAGTCGTCACTTTCGTCGTCGTCATCCCACCCCCTGAGCCTCTGCGCCGCTCTCGCGGCTCTCGCAGTAGCGCGCTCGCCAATACGCTTTTGACCTGTGTCGCGCATAGACGCGCCCGCCGCAGCCGCCGCCTCCACCGTCATCGCCGCGCTAAGTTTTTCAGCCCCGGGTTCGTCGCTCGTCGAATTTCCGTCGCTTTTCGCCTCCAAGCGCGCCAGCCTTGCCGCTTCTTTCTTCGCCGCCGCGACTTCCTTATCCAGCCCCTGAATCTTCGAAATGAACTCGCGCGCGAACGTAACCTCCGCGTCGTCGAAGTGCGCCTTGAGCATCTCAACGCACAACTGCTTGTCGCCGATCGACGGAACGCCCAACACGTCGCACGCTTTTCGCAAATCAATCACTTTCAGTCTTCGCAGCGCGGCGCTGGTTAAGTCGGCGCTCACGTGCTTGGCCATGGTTTGGCGGTCCGCCTTTTTCAACAGCTGCTGCTTCAATACGTTGTACACGCGTGGGGTGACCCCGGGTTTGGAACCGGGTTTCGGTAACACGGAGTGGAATGAATTAGATTCTTTCGCTTTTGTCCATGCTCCGAGTAAATCTTTCTTTTCTTGTTCCAGTGAAATTTTAACCTTCTCCTCCTCCGCGGCGCTCTTCGCGCGTTGCACTTTTTCATCGCCGCTCACGCGTTTCGCGTACGGGGCATTTTTACGGCCTGCCAGCTGTGCTTGTTTCTTAATTAATTCGCTTTGCTTTTCTTCATCTCGTTTGAATCGCGCGCGGTCCAGCTCCGAGGCTTTCAACGAGTCATCATCTAATTCATCCCGCGCTAGGATTTGCAAAACTGCCAGCTCCTCCGGTTCGCACGTGTTCAGGTCGATACCCTGGAACAGCGAGTCTTTATTGTTTGTTAATTGGGTGTTTGATGGTCCGCTTCCATAAGAAACACCTCCATACATCCCTCCCCGTCCGCGGCCACTTAACACTGGGTCTATCGCCGGTCGGTTTTTGTTACTCTCGGCGACGCGTTTTTCACTCGCGCCCATCGCTAATGCGAGTTTCGGATTGAGCTTTGCTATCTCATCGAGCGGAAGCGGCCAGTTGATTGAGCTTCGCACTGTTACGCCGGCGTAGTCAGACTGCGCGCCGTAGAAGCGTGTGCTCGGGTCGGTCGAGTCGCTGATGTCCACGGCGGTGGATTGGGGGCTTTTTGTTGAGGTGGATGGTGCATCTACAACTGCATCCGCGTCGAGATTAGATACACCATCTGCCCCGAATAGGCACCTGCTCGTCGCCACGCCTCTCGTCGCGCTCCAATTGTTTGGCCTTTGTGAATGAAACAACGACACGCTCCTTTCGTTCACGCACGTTTTGTGGGATGACACCCTCGTCCCTGTTCCAAACCCATACGCGGTGGATGCCTCACCGCACGTGGCCGATCGCCAACGCACGGCACCATTTGGAGCGAGGCGGCGGAACTCCGTACGCAATGATCGAACGCCCTGAGACGCAGACGCCTCTGTGCACGCCGCTCTCTGCGCCAGAGCCACAAGCGCTCGTCGAAAACCCGTCATGTCGCCTCCCTCACCACTGAGGGGAGGCAGTCGTGATCTTCTCAGCTTCGTGTGCGTCCGCGAGTCTGAAGGGGTGGTGGCAATCGACGACGTTTTCGCGCGCCGCCGAGAAAATAAGAAGGAAAGAAGCTCGAAATCACCTCCAGTCTCAAAAGCCACGACAGCTTCCTCGTCCATCACACCTCGCCGCACCATGGACCCCGCGACGATGCCGCCTGTTTCTGAGCTACAGAAGTGCGGCCCCGACCACCCTTGCTGCAAGATGCGTCTGCAAGGAAGGCAAAACAACCTCCCGGAAGAGTTCTGCATGGCCAGCACGTACGTCCTTCTCTCATCAATCTGAACGTTCGTGATATTTGAAATGGCCAATCTTGTTCTGTCGCTGATCTCCATCTCATCTCACCCACAGCAAATCGGGCAAGCCCTGCACACGGCGCAAGGACGAAAACTGCGCGTTGCCGTTCTGCGCAGCGCACAGGGAGGTACGAGTGGAGCTGTTTAGTAAACGCCTTGAGACGTAGACCCATACAACAACAACTCTCATCGGAAGAGACGAGTGAATCTTACAACTTTTCAGATCTAATAAAACAAGATCCAATCGTACATCCATGGTGTACTGACCTATTTAAACCCTAATTAAACCCTCATAAACCCTAACCCTCAGGGCGGCGACGGTGCGTTCAGGATTGTGCCACACCCAAGAGCGGGGCACGTGTTAGTCGCGAACTTCGACATCCCGAAGGGGTACAAGACAGTTTTCTGGGGAACGCGCAAAACTTGGAAAGCGACGGAGAACACGGAAGGCGAGGATTACGCGATGTGCTTTCGGAGCAACGGGGGTACGTTATTTTTTACGTTGAGGGTATAGGCGTGCCTGTTTGCGCATACATCCCTATACCCTTATACCCGACATACCTCACTTCGAACCGGCGACGTGTTCCTTTTCTTCCCAAGTACAGCTACCTACCACTTCACGCAATCCTGCGTAACTAACCATCGTACGTTTTTTTATTACGCAACCGCAGGCGTGATTGACCCCACTACGCACAAGAAAGGGAGCCAGATGCAGTTCATGTCGAACCCGGGGCCGAACGAGCGACAGAACATGCGATCGACGAACGAATTCTACGGGAAGACGTACGAGGACGGGTTGGTGGGTAGGGAGTTCGTGGTCATGGCTGACGTCAAGAAATCCCACCAGCTGTTGATTTTTTATGGTAACTCTTGGTTCGACGCGCGGGGGATCGACCGGATCGACGTGGGCACGAAGCGGTACCCAGCGACGTTGAGGGATAACGCTTTAAACGAGCTTGAAGAGAAGCATGCGGCTAAAGGAAAAAAATCCAAATCCTCAAAGCCGTTTGACGAGGTTTCGAACAAACGTAGAAGGGCCGCAGCGACGGCGTGATTTTGTGATTTGTGATTAGACTTTTCTCGAGACGTTCAATTGTTTGTAATGATGATTTCATTTCTATAATATACACCTCCTTCTCTTCAACTCCCTATTACTTCCCCCCTGTTGACCACCCTTTCACCCCATCATTAGCGGCTAAGAGGAAGGAATTCGCCGCCTTGGTCGCTTCTTTATTTGGGTTCTTCGAAGGGAAGAAGAACGCCGCCTTCATTAGATTTCTTTGACTTGGGGACAACGTTTTGGGGAACACGACGTCGAAGACGATTAATAAATCGCCGCGTGACTGTTTGCCCATAGGGGATAACACAGCCATGCCCTCGTTGCCAACTACCTTCGTGGATCCCCCGTCCACGATGTCCGTAACAGGCACTGTGAGCTTCGAGCCGTCGATGCCCGTTAACGACACGGTGCACCCGCTGATGGCGTCAATCAGCGAGACGCGCGCGACGTAAATCAAGTCGTACCCTTTCCGCTTAAACGTTTCGTGTTTTTTCGCCTGCACCACGTATACAATTGGTCCCGAGTTCAACCCAGGCCGGATGTTCCCCTCGTTCTCGAACACGAAACGTCTCCCATGCTCACAACCCTTGGGAATTTTTAACGTCACGGTTCGAGTTTCTGAGGTTATTTCGCCGCCGATCGTGTGTTGCACTTTGCGTTCATGTGTCAGTGTTTTTTCGCACCCATTGTGCAACTCCTCAAGCGTGAAGAAAACGTCAAACGTCCTCTGCGCTCCATTTTCTCCATCTGGACTCTGCGCACTCCCGGTTCGCCCCAATTTTTCAAACGCATTCGTCACGTCCATCAAAGCTCTGTATGGGTTCTCCGTGCCGTGGAAAGTTTCAAAGACGCTGATAGGCGAGACATCGAATGTGTAATGCCCGCCTCTTACGCCTCCCCTGCCATCCGGCACGCCATCTTTCAACCCCGCCTCGCCAAGCACGTCGAACGTCGCCTTCGTAGACCCGGAACTCAAAACGTCATACGCCTCCGCGACTCGGTTGAAAATAAGAGCAGCAGCCTCGGTGTCGTCCTTGTCAGGGTGGTACTTCAAGGAAAGCTTGCGGTACCTGTGATGGTGATAGGGAGGGGATGAGGGAGCGTCAGATTAAGGCAATTCCGTGCGGGCAAAGGGGTCGGTGAAAGAACGTATAAGAAAGATCACGTCTGGGTTCTATTATTAAACACGTACGCCTTGTTGATGTCGATGTCCGTAGCCGAGCGGCTCAAGCCGAGCTCCTCGTAGTAGTCCATGTCGGGCACCGCCGCGCGCGGGTCCGAATGCGTGCTTGATTTGGAAACAGAAGTCAAAATCGCTCGAGATCGATCAGCTTTCCAGATTCGTCATGTAAATCTGGGCTGCATCCTCCTCCTGGTCGACTCTCCCTACTTGGCCCCATTGTGGGCGGCACGCGCGTCCGCGGCGGCGGCTCGTGGCACAATGCGGCGGTCCATTTTAGGGCTCGTTTTGCTCCTACTGGGCCTCGAGTGGAGTGCGGCGGTTGGCGATACGGGGCGTAAACTACTCGCGAGTGGCTTGTTGCGAGGCAAAAGCGTTGGTGATGATGGTGGTGGTGTAGGTGGCGTTGCCGATTCTACACG
>MDSY01050564.1_pt1 | contig 26093 bp, 27 predicted proteins | sample 811131 | NCBI WGS metagenome assembly MDSY01 (sample SAMN05326643, study PRJNA326480) | marine metagenome | isolation source: seawater | place: Atlantic Ocean: South West | collected 2010
CACTCCACAGAGATGAAAATACAGATATTAAGATGAATGATATTGCACGGGTAAAGATCCGTGCAACCAAACCACTATTCATAGATACCTATAGCCAAAATCGTGTTACCGGTTCTCTGATCCTAGTGGATGAAACTACGAATGAGACTGTGGCTGCTGGGATGATACGCTAAGAGTAGTTTCGACACTTTCTAATCCCAATTTTCCATATGGAAAACTGGTATTTTCATGGATAACGCATAGTTATCGAGGAACTGAGGGATCATGCCCCATCGAGTCTGTTAATTATTATGTAATCCAAACGTTGGTTTTACCAAACCTTCCAATTAATTTTTCGCGACTACAGTCCGTAGTCTTTTCAAAAATAATTCCAGCTAAAACACTGTAGAACAATGTTTTACGTTTTACTAATTAAAGTATAATTACACCTATTAACTTGATATTTGCCAAGTCAGATAATGTTATATGCCACATACTTCCAAGCTATATTTATGTTAAATAATTATAATTAACATAAGATATGTACCGAATAATTTTTATACAAAACCTAAATTTAACAAGCCTAATACAATCTCAAAAAGACAAGATTCCGTTTTATTTTTAGATTATTTCGTACATTTTATTTCCAATTCAACGACAAAAAAGTTCAAGGATATGAAACAGTACGATTAGCAAAAAAAACCATTAGGACTTATAATTCTCTTCATAGGATTGTGAAATATTTTGAATTTGCTCAATCAGAAATATTGTATATCAATACTATAGATAAGTATACAGCTGAATCATTTAGCTATTTTCTTAAAATAGACCTGCAGTACAGTGATAATTAATACGGTCAACTCTTAAAATTATTAAAGGTTATTCTTCGCGATGCAGAAAAAAGCGGATTGGAAGTACATCCATATTGTAATTACATAGAGTCCTTTAAACGAAAGAGTTTAGATCGTATTCTACAAATTTTAAACTCAGCAGAGATAAAACCTCTAGAGGAATTACGGTATATTCCTGACGTATATACAAACAGTTATAGATGGCTTTTAGTCAGATTGAGTATTGGGCAGTGGGTGTCAAATTTATTGAACTTGAACCCAGATCGTCTTAGAAAAGCACCCACTGGATTGTATATAGATATCTTGCAACAGAAAACAAAGAAGGCAGTAACCGTTGGTTTAGTGGATCCTTTGGTAATCAATATACTTGAGAATGAATTTTCAAATAAAGTGTATCAAGTGCTGTTTAATAGACAGATTAAAGCACTATGAAAGATGGCGGAAAATGAAGGATTGGTGAGTGGGTTTAAAAACAACCTAAAGACAAGAAGAAAGGAAATTGTATCCGCGCCGAAATATGATTTTGTGACCTCACATATTATTCGGCGCTCCTTTGCTTCTAATTATTATGGAAAGATTGATACGCAACTGCTTATGAATATAACTGGGCCTTCTAGAGAAACTACTTTTCTGACTTATATAGGGACGCATCAAAACAAAGACGGATTGGCCGATTTGTTTATGTAACAGACTAGAGTTATTTGGTAGAGTCTGGATCTCAATCCATAAAACCTTACTTGTCTATTTCTTTAAGTTGTTGAATCGTAAACTGATCCCTAACAGACTTTGTTTTTTCCAAAGGTATAATTGGAAAGGGTTACAAAGAGTTTTCCCGCTCTGTTTATGTGAGTTTGTCTTGATTGATGAGAAGATCGTCTATCACTTTTTCGTAAAGCAATTCCATCTTTTCATTTATGGAAAGACCCTCTTTTTTGGCAGGTCCTCTTTTGGATTTCTTCACTGCTCTCTTCGCTGAATTAAGATCGAATGGCATAGCTAATTAAAAATTCCGTTTGGGTAAATCTTTAAACCATTTTTCATAGATTCTTGTCTCTGGAAATATGATTACCCACGCTGTCAAAAATATTAGTTGAGAATCCAAAACAAAAGAACGCTTCGATTGATACCACATTTCTAATTCACCTTTATACGGTGAAATAACTCGTTTGTAATAGTCAAGAGGTTTCTCAAAAGTAATAGATGAGATGATTGATTCTTCATCTCTAAAGATAATTGAGCCAATGCCTGTTAAACCCGGTTTAACACTATATATTTTACTTCGAAATTCATCAGAATAAAATAAGAAAATATTTTCAACCAATGGCCTTGGCCCAACTATACTTATATCTCCCTTGAGAATATTAATTATTTGCGGCAACTCATTAATTTTGGATTTTCTTAAATACTTCCCCACTTTAGTAACTCGAAAATCATTAACAGTCGTTATGCTACCAGACCCAAGTGATAAAGAATTCTTAATCATTGTTGCAAACTTCCATATCTTAAATTTCCTATTTTTGTGGCCTATTCTTTCTTGAAAGTAAAGAACTTCATTTTCTCCAGTAAACAAAAGTAATAATGAAACTGAAGCAAAAAAAGGAATCAATATTACTAATACAATAAATGAAAAAACCATATCAAAAAAACGTTTAATCAAATTATATATCATCTGTTTCTAATTTTTCTTAATATTGAACCAATTCCTTTTTTATTTGGGTCAAAAAAATGTGTGAGTATAGTAATTCTTTCACCATCTGGGGCTTTTGCAAATGACCTGTTTCCATGAAAACATTGTCTTCCCAAAAATATTATTGAATTCATATCTTTAAAATCAAACTCTACAAAGTGACTGTTTTTCATAAGTTGTTTATACCCTTTAGCTTTTCCGTACAATAACTTATATTTTAACTTTTCATAAAAATTTATAAATTCACTATCAGGATTTTTTCTGATTTTTGGGAAAACAATTAATTGTCCACTTTCTTGAGAATTTGTTTTAGGAATTTTTACAGGCGTTACAATTGAGAAAACATGAGAATCAAAATGACCTCTATATCTTTCTAAATTGTCGTATGACTTTAAAAACCTAGTAATTGAATAAGTATCATTTTTTTCTACTTTAATATTAAATGATTCATTAGCTAATTGAGCTAATTGAGATTTGAGCTCATCAAAATTAAATGAATTTAGAAAATCCTGACTAACTTTTGAATTTTCATTATAAGTATTACTACCTATTTTTTCTTTGACAAAATTAATATCACCAAAAACTAATTGAGGTAATAAAGAATATCCATTGGTTAGTAACTCATCTATTTGTTTACTGGTTAATTTCATAGTTATAATTTAAAAAAAATCTTAATTTCATTTATTACAGTCTCTTGATCAGAAATGGATAAATTTGAAGAGCATGGAATACTAATGCATTCTTTGAAAATACTATTAGAAATATCATTTTCACTAACATATAATAAATCTTTGAACATAGGTAGATTATTCATTGGTGTCCAGAATGGTCTGCTCTGTATTTTATTTGCGTTCAAATGATCCAACAACTCTCTCATTTTCGCTGTTCGAAAAGTAAATAACCAACAATTAGAATCTGTTTCCAATAGGTTATTTTGAAACCTAATATCTCCAACTCCATTTAGTTCTTTTCTATAGAGTGCATCAATTTCCTTTTTCCTTCGTAAAATAACCTCAAAGTTTTCCATTTGTGCAACTCCTATTGCAGCAAGAATATTTACTAACCGGTAATTATAACCTACTTCATCATGAAAATAATCTAATGGATCAGTTTTAGCAGTTGTTGTAATGTGCTTTGCTCTAGCAGCAATTTCTTTATCGTTGGTTAAAATCATACCACCACCACCGGTAGAAATTATTTTATTACCGTTAAAACTAATGACGCCTGTTACTCCAAAAGTACCTGCATGTTTTCCATCTTTAAAACTACCTAATGCTTCTGTACTATCTTCGATAATTGGTATACCATAATCAGAACTAATTACTAATAATCTATCAATATCAATAAAGCCTCCCAAGACATACACTGGTATGATCGCTCCAATCTTTTTTCCTGAATTATTATCTGTGGTTACCGGATTACCTTTTACAACTTTCGTTGTCGTATTATTTTCTAACCATTTTTCAAGCAAGACAACATCTATTTGCCACGAACTCTCACACACATCTATTAGAGCAATCTCTGCACCTGAATATGAGATTGCATTCAATGTCGCTACAAAAGTTAGATTTGGTGCAATAACAATATCATTCCTTGAAATACCCGCAAGATTTAGAGAAACCTGTAGTCCTGCCGTACCATTTATACATGCTATTGCATACTTTGAACCAGTATAATTTTTGATAGCTTCTTCGAATTTAGTTACATAAGCTCCGGCAGAGGATATCCAACCGGTGTCCAAACAATCCTTAACATATTTCCATTCATTTCCATTAATGTTGGGTATCGATAGTGGTATCATTATTTCTATTTTTTTCTAATTGCAGGATTACCTACATATGTTGAATTAGCTGGAATATTATTCAAAACTACTGAACCTGCCCCTATGAGTGAATTATCACCGATTATAACTCCTTGTTTGATAATCGCATTTGCCCCCACAAAAACATTCTCGCCAATATTAGCATCACCACAAATAACAGCATTTGGGCCTACATGACTGAATTTTCCAATTTTAACTTCATGTTCAATAATTGCACCAGTATTAATAATAACTCCTGCATTTATTGTAGCTAAACTATTAATAACACAATTAATTCCTATTGAAATTGAACTATCTGGTTCAATAAATGCAAACTTACTTAATGAAGCTTTTGGATCAATAATATTTAAAGAAGTTATAAACTCTTTTTCAATTAAATCTTCATAGATATTCCTTCGGATTTTATTGTCTCCTATTGTAATAAATATTCTTTCCCTATCAATAATGTTACCTTCTAATCCTAAATAATCAATATCGAAAGGATTGAATTTCTTTATGCTTCTATCATAATATCCTGTACAATTTAATCTCAATTTAATTGCTGTGTCTAAAATAACATAAGAATGACCTGAGTAACCAACTATACTAAAATTACTGTTCATAAATAACTTGCGGATAAGGCGTTTAAAATTAATTCCGAAGAATTGCTAACGTTGAATCTCTTAATTGACATTTTGCTGGCGTTATTTTTCATTTCATCAGAAAAATTTAAACTTTTAGTAATCTTATCAATTGCAATTTGCATTTCGTTCGAGTCGCCAGATAACACAGAAAAACCACATTCATAATCCTCAATATCTTTACCAATATCTGTATGACTATCTGTAGCTGCGATTACTGGTAGTCTCATATCTAAATATGACATTAGTCTTGAAGGATAATTTGGAATTGTGAAATTAGGACTAAGAAAAATCAATCCAACATCACAAACAGACAATAATTTATCATACTCTAATTTTGGAAGGAAGTTTATAAGCATCGCATTTTTAGGTCGATATAATTCAAACCATTTTTTAATTCTCACATACTCAGTTCCCGAGCCAACAATCAGAAAAAAAACATCTGATCTAACAGTTTTTTTTATTGAATCTAATAAAAAATCTACTCCCTGCGGCTTTCCAAGATTCCCCCCGTAAATAAGAATTTTTTTATTTAATGGTAGTGAATATTTCAGTTTTAAGACTTTCTTTTCATTGTCTGAATGTTTGATTTTTAAAGGCTCTATTGCATTTGGATTTACCTCTAATTTGTCAATAGATAAAGTTAGGTTGTGGGATTTAATATAATTATAGTTTGCTTGAGACATACACCCAATTTTATCAGATAGCTCATAAAGTTTAGTCTCCTTTGCTTTAAAATACTTGTGTATTAAACTATTATTTTTTATCAATGCCATATCAACTGCATTTTGCGGAAATATATCCCTTATCAACAGATATGAATAAGCGTCATTTTTTTTCTTAATATACTTAATGACGCTAGCAAATGTAATAGGTGGGGTTGTATAAAAAATGAGATCAAAATGCACGTTTTTGAAATATTTTTTAATAGCGAATAGATATTGATATTCAATCAATAAAGTTGACAACCCTTTTTCTATGTTATTTGTTTTTTGATTATTTAATATTCTAACATTAAGTATTTGCGTTTGATTAACAATATTTAATCTGGTTTTCAGATTATACCTTCTTTCAATTGGAGAAACAATAAATATTTTGTGTCCCTTATTTCTAAGATCTCTTAAAAGGTCTATATAAAGGCCGCTTGTTTCTAAAGTCTCTATTCTCAATTGAGTTAGAAAAAGAATGTTTTTAGAATTCATACCAAACTTTTCTTTTTATATAGTCAGTATAAGAAACTATTATTCTTAATACTTTTTCACTAACATTAGGCCTAGAATAATCCGCGACTTCAAATACAGTTCGCTTGTTTTCTCTTTTTTGGCTTTGTATTATCTTAAGCCCCTGTATGATTCGATCAGGATTAAGACCAACCATCATTACTGAGGCTTCTTCCATAGCTTCAGGTCTTTCATGTGCTTCTCTAATATTTAACGCTGGAAAATTCATAATAGAAGACTCTTCTGAAATAGTACCACTGTCAGACAATACTGCTTTAGAATATTTCTGCAAATGATTATAATCATGAAAACCCATTGGTTTCATAAGTTGGATTAATTTGTTAAACTCAACACCAGATTCATTAATTTTATTTCTAGTCCTAGGATGGGTTGAAATTATTATTGGTACTTTATAAATCTCAGCGATGTCATTTAAACTACTAACTAAATTTATAAAATTTGCGGAATTAATATTTTCTTCACGGTGAGCTGAAACTAAAAAGTACCCTTCTTTTTTTAATTTTAATTTCTCAAGAATATTAGAATTTTCAATTTTCTCCTTGTACTTTTCTATAACCTCAAAAATTGGCGACCCTGTTTTAATTATTCTATCTGCGGGTAAACCTTCCTTTAACAAATATTCCCGAGCAATATCGCTGTAAGTAAGATTTACATCTGAAATATGATCCACTATTTTCCTATTTGTCTCTTCAGGAACTCTTTGATCATAACAACGGTTTCCAGCCTCCATATGAAATATTGGTATTTTTCTTTTCTTAGCCGCAATAGCACAAAGGCAAGAATTAGTATCTCCTAAAACTAAAAATGCATCTGGATTTACATTTTCTAGAATAGGATCAATATTAATTAATATTTGGCCTGAAGTAACCGTTGCATTGCCTCCCGCTGCATTCAAGAAGTAGTCTGGTTTTCTTAGGCCTAAATCTTCAAAAAACACTTCGTTCAATTCATAATCATAATTTTGACCTGTATGAACAAGCGTATGCTCGATACTTTCAGAAACATCTAGTTTTAACAACACTTGCGAAAGTCTTATAATTTCGGGGCGAGTACCCACAACTGTCAAAACTTTTAATTTTTTCATATTACTGTTTTCATATTACCAATTTAAACTACTTCCAAAAACGTATCTGCGTCCTCCGAATTATATGTTTCATTAATCCAAAAACTAGTATACAATATTTCATCTCCAATATTTTTAATATTGTGTGTATACCATATGGGCATATCTACATACGCTGGTTCGTTACCATCTAAATAAAAATCTAATACTTCATTAGTACCGATTCGTCTTAACTGGATTAATGCTTTTCCTTTTATCACCGCAAATCGCTCAATTTTCCGAGTATGAAAATGATTCCCTCTTGTTATTCCTGGTACAGTTGTAGAAAAAGATACCTGACCACCAATTCCTAATCTAATTAACTCAACAAAAGATCCACGTGCGTCTTTATGCGCTGTAAGTTTTCTTGGGAATAGGTTTTTAACATCCATAAAAGATCTAAACGTATTAAATAAATTCAATTCAAATACACTACGCATTCTTGGTATTTCTCCACTATTTTGATATAAAGTTTTAAAGTTTTTCAGCAACGTCAGAACTTCCGATACTTTTATCTCTGATGTATGCTTTACTACATATTTTTCTTGAACAGTTTTTCTGTGGATACAATCTATTATGCACTCAACTAATTCGTTAATATAGATCAACTTCAATTCACTGTCTACTTCTATATTCGGAGTTTCATTATTTGACAATTGGTGACAAAAAGTTGCTACAACAGAATTATAATTAGGTTTACCAAATGGACCAAATACATTCGGTATAACCAACCCTGAAAAAAGAGCATTTTTGCTTTTTGCCCATTCTCCAAACATTGATCGCCCTTGTTTTTTGGACTTACCATACAAGGTGTCATTTTGCTCTTGAGAAGATGAAGACACAATAACGTGAGGAGTACTTTGCGTCCGATTTAATGACTCAATTAACAACGACACCAACCTAATATTAGTATCATAAATAACCGAAGGTGTTTTGTGTCGATTTAATGCTGCTAGATGGACAATGACGTCACACTCAGCCACGAATGTATCTAACGCTACCTTATCATCAAAGTAGTCCCTTTTAAACTCGATTACAATGTACTTATCTTTAGAAAGCCCCAAAGCATTGACCAAATGCGTTCCAACGAAACCTTTTCGACCTGTTATACCAATATTTATCATTTATACTTATTAGTCAATTTAATAAAGTCCATCTAATAGCTATATTCCTTATTTATTTCCACTATTCCCTGATTTGAAAAGGCTAATACCTTTGAAGCTAATTGTTTAACTCTAATACTCTTTACACAATTACTTAGAACATACAATAAATTCATTTCATCTGTGAGTATATTATATAAACTGAAAACATCTGGAGGAGATTTCCCTATCATTCATTTCAATTGATCGAATATCAGACTCTCCATGTAAAGTAGAAAAATAGGACTGCTATACTGTATATCCTTGCCAACTTTTAATGAAATTTACCATACTAGTTCGAATTATGTACTTACGTTTTATTAGCCTTGCTTCAAAAGGATTATTAAGGTTAATAGTTATATGAATATCTGTAGAAAATATCCGTTAATTATCTTTAATAATTGCATAAAATCCAGATTTAGTCTTTTAATACCTGCCTAACGAAATCTAAATTCAATAATAACTTTTTTATGCCTTCTACATTTTTCTGCTCTGTATTGTGCGAATTATAGTCATCAATGTTAGATAACGCTTTTTCTCCCTCAGAAAAATAACTTGAATAATTCAACCCCCTATTATCAGCAGGAATACGGAAAAAGTCTCCCATATCTTCAGCCTTCATCATCTCTTCTCGTGTACACAAAGTTTCGTATAACTTCTCTCCATGCCTAGTTCCGATGATTTTTATATCATTATTTAGATTTAACATTTGCCTTAACGCCTCAGCTAAATCTCCAATGTTACTTGCTGGCGCTTTATTAACGAATAAATCTCCAGGATTACCATTCTCAAAAGCAAACAAAACTAATTCAACCGCCTCATCTAAAGACATTAAAAAACGAGTCATATTTGGATCGGTAATTGTCAAATTGTTTCCTTGTTTCAATTGGTCAATAAACAATGGTATAACAGAGCCTCTAGAACCCATTACATTTCCATAACGGGTTAAACATACCGTTGTGTCGGTTAAATTACGTGAAGCTGCAATTGCAACTTTCTCCATTAACGCTTTTGAGATCCCCATTGCATTAATCGGGTATGCTGCTTTGTCAGTACTTAAACAAATAACTTTTTTAACTTTATTAACTCCCGCCGCATCAATTACATTTTGTGTGCCAAAAACATTTGTTTTAGCAGCTTCTAACGGGAAAAACTCACAAGACGGAACCTGTTTGAGAGCAGCAGCATGAAAGACATAATCTACACCCCGCATTGCTTTTTCAATGCTACTATAATCACGTACATCTCCTATGTAAAAACGCAATTTTGGATCATTTAAATGATTACGCATATCATCTTGCTTTTTTTCATCACGAGAGAAAATGCGTATCTCTTTAAAGTGATCTGTTTTCAGGAAACGATTTAAAACCGCATTTCCAAAAGAACCAGTTCCACCAGTAATTAGTAATGTTTTATTTTTTAGCATATTTATTTAATTTACCGATTATAGTATTTCCTAAAAGCAAATTTTAAAAAATTATGGGAAACATATAAAAGAACCGCAACTACAAAATAAATGAATCTTGACTGGTATATTTTTCGTGCGCTTTTTTTCGCCTCATCTATATTATTCTGCTCTAGATTATATCTAAGTTTATAATATTCCGCTCTTGCAAAAGCCTCATTAAATTCTTTTGGAAATTCTGCTGATGATTCTGGGTATTTCTCTAAAATTTTATTTAACGTATAAATTCTTTCATCGGTCCAATACCTAATAGATTGATTTGTAAGCGAATTTTGTCTTACTAAATACTTTGCTATTGGTTCATTAATCACACACACTTTCTCTTTGTAAATCAATTGCATATAAAGACAGTATTCTTCTGATGCTACTATTTTTTTATCAAAATTTATTTCTTTCTCCAGCAATGATGATCTTTTTATCATTGAAGTTGCCATGTTTATATCAAATTGAAACATGTTTTCTGAAAATAAATACCCTGATTCATACTTAGGATAAATTACTTTAGTCTTTTTTGTTTCATCTTCAATCCATACCATTCCTCCATAAGAAAGTACATAATTATCTTTTAACATTTCTCTTACCTGAATCTCAGTCTTTTCAGGAATCCATTCATCATCTACATCTAAAAAAGCTATATATTCTCCACTACAATTATTTACAGCCCATTCCCTTGCCTGACCTAGATTAACATTTTTACTGCTTGAAAAGTATTTAAATCTTGAATCGTCGTACGATAAAAAGATGTCTTTGCTATTGTCCTCAGATGAATTATCCCAAAAAATTAATTCCCAGTTTTTATAAGTCTGTTTAAGGATCGACAAGAGACAGTCATTAAGATATTTCTCACCATTGTAACAATTAACTACAAAACTGACTAAGGGTTTATTTGTCTCACTATTTGCTACCATTGGTAAGGAATTATGTCATTATATAAATCCATTTGCAAAGACTCTTCTTTATCGTGTTTAATATTAGCGATATTGAGAAGAAGGCAATAGTCTTTACTAATACATCTAAAACTATACCATATATTTTCAGGAACTGTTACTCGTATATAATTTTCGTCATCGTCTAAAATGATTTCGTCAACCTCCCCTCTCGTTACAGAATTCACTCTATTATCAAATAATATTAATTTTAACCTACCATATGGAACGCAAAAATTTTGTTTCATCTCCTTATGAAATTTCCAACCTTTAATGACGTCTTCATTAATCTTCGAAAAATAAGCCTCCCCGAACGAATCAAATGTTTTTGAATCATTTTTTATTACATGTAAAACGGCTCCTCGTTCATCTTTAATTTGTTTTAGTGTGGTTATAACGACTCCTTTAATTGCCTTTTTCGACTTCATTTAATTGTCCATTTTAATTCTTTCATTTTAGCCAAATTACAATATTCATTAATTTGATCTAAAGTTAAATCACTAATAGATTTTTTTCTTTCAGAACTGTAATATTGCTTATACCACAATACAGTAAATTCTATCGTCTTTTCAAAATCAAGAGTGGTATACCAGTTTAAATAATTATTTGCTTTATCACAAGATAATTTTAACAAACCAGCCTCTTTCATTTTTTCGTCTTTTGGCATATCTACTTCCCAAGTAACTGATTCCCAATTTTTCCTCATCTCTGTTAATAGTTCATCAACTGTCTTATTAACATCTGCCTCTGGTCCTAGATTATACGATTCATTTCTAACATCGGAATTTCTTAAATATAATTCTGCACCCAATTGTAAATAGCCACTTAACGGTTCTAGGACGTGCTGCCATGGCCTTGTTGCATATGGGCTCCTGATTGTAACTGTTTTGTTTTTGGACCATGCCAACATTGAATCAGGCACTATTCTATCCTCTGCCCAATCACCACCTCCAATTACGTTACCAGCTCGAGCTGTTGCCACATAGGTATTACCTTCTTTAAAAAAAGACTTCATGTAAGTTTTGGCGACTAGCTCTGCACAACCTTTTGATGCACTATATGGGTCTTCTCCTCCTAACTTGTCATTTTCTCGATACCCCCATATCCATTCAACATTATCATAACATTTATCGCTAGTTACTATAACAATAGATTTTATATAGTCAGAAACTCTGGCAATTTCAAGAACATTGACAACACCCATTGTATTTACCTCAATTGTTTCTGAAGGTTCTTTATAAGATTTTCGGACAAGAGGTTGTGCTGCTAAATGAAATACAATTTCTGGTCTGTGCAAATCAAAAACTTTTTTCAACTTCTTGAAATCTCGTATGTCTCCAATGTTATGATTTATTTTTTGATCAAGCTCTAAAGCAGCAAAGTGCGAAGGATTGGTTGGTATTTCATTTGAATAGCCAACTACATCTGCACCTAAATTTAATAGCCACGCTGATAACCATGATCCTTTGAATCCGGTATGGCCGGTAATTAGTACTTTTTTATTTTTGTATATATTATTAAACATAATTTTAGCTTGATTTGATTTAACTCCACGTTTTCCATTTAGCTTTATTCTCAAGCCATAAATGATTTAAAACATTTTTATCTCTGATCGTGTCCATAGGCATCCAAAAGGAATCGTGCTTGTAGGTGTATATTTCACCTTTTTTTGCCAGTTCTTTCAAGGGCTCTTGTTCAAATACAGTTTCGTCCCCATCGGTTATATATTGAAATATTTCAGGTTCGCAAACAAAAAACCCTGCATTAATCCAACTCCCATCACCCTTAGGCTTTTCCTTGAATTCATTTACCTTATTTTCACTATCTACAACTAATGCACCAAACCTACCATCCGGTTGGGCAGAAGTCATAGTTAAAGATTTGCCATGAGATTTGTGAAATTCAAGTAAGTCGTGAATGTTTATATCTGCTACTCCATCGCCATAAGTAAGCATAAAAGGCTCATCTCCTATGTATTTTTCAGCCCTTTTAATCCTGCCTCCGGTCATAGTATTTAAACCTGTATCTAATAATGTAACCTTCCAAGGTTCACTTGAATTATTAATAACTTCAATGCTATTATCTTTTAAATCAATTGTCACATCACTTTCGTGTAAAAAATAATTTGCAAAATACTCTTTAATATAATAGCCTTTATATCCAAGTAAAATTACAAAATCGTTTATTCCGTATGAGGAATAAATTTTCATAATATGCCACAAAATAGGCTTACCTCCTATCTCTACCATAGGCTTAGGTTTAAGAGTAGTTTCTTCACTAAGCCTAGATCCATAGCCTCCAGCTAAAATTACTGCTTTCATAATTGTTATAATTTATTAATGATTTTACATATTTTTTCAACATCGGAATTTGTTAATTCTGGATGAAGAGGTAAGGTTAATATTTGACTATAGGCTTTCTCTGAAACCGGCAACGAATAAGAAGTCTTGAATTTTGTAAGCAAATGGTTCGGTTTATAGTGCATTCCACATTGTATACTCTTGTCCGCCAAAACATCAAATAATTGGTCTCTTAGATTATTACTAACTCGTATCGGGAATATATGAGGTACTATGTTATCATAATCCATGTCAATAAGAATAATATTCCCATTATCTTTTAATAACTCTGTATATTTTTTAGCTATATTTTTTCTTGAGATTGCGAAATCTTTTTCAAATCGTTTTAACTGGACCCTCCCAATCGCTGCGAAGATATTACTCATATGATACCTATAACCCTGAACAGAAACATCAAAATCCCAACTTCTTTCACCCTTATATCTTTTTTCGGTATCACTTTCAACACCAAGTAATCTTGCGTCTTTAACATAATCTGTAACGCTCTTGTCTGAAGTGACAATAGCGCCTCCCTCACCTGAGGTAATATTTTTGATTCCATCAAAACTAAAACATACTATGTCCCCTTGAGCGCCTATTTTTTTACCGTTATAATTACAACCAAATGCATGCGCCGCATCTTCGATAACTCTTAAATTAAATCTTTTGGCAAAAGCATATAATGTCAATAAATTGTGAGGATTACTGGCATACAAGACAGGTAAAATAACTTTTGTTTTAGAAGTTACTCGCCCTTCAGCATCACTTAGATCTATTAATAATGTGTCCTCATTAATTTCGCATGACACAGGTTTACATCCAGCAGCTGTAATTGCCTGATAAGTAGCAACAAATGTAAAAGAAGGGACTAGGACTTCATCTCCTCGATTAGTAACGGATTCTAATGCTAAATGCAAAGCTGAAGTCCCAGTATTTACACACGTAGCTGTATAGTCTGAATTTCCTATATACGCCTCTAACTCACTTTCAAAGCTCCTGACTTCATCTCCCATTGCTAAATACCCGACATTCCTGATAACGTTTTCCACTGCATCGGATTCTTTTTTACCCACTATTGATTTTGAAACTCTTATCATAACTAATATATTTCTCCGTGTTTAATAATTTAATATAACCTTCTATGCCCATGGGGATTGGTATTAGAACATATTTTTTTAGTTTACTTTATCGATACTAACAAACTCTTTCAAGGCGATTCCACTGAATGATTTGCAGTAGAATAATCTTAAACATTTTACGCTATTATTTTACCATCTTTGTTAGATTGAATCATCACTTAGTTAATATATATTTAGAAAACAGGACAGGACCAATACTATTTACTATGGAAAAACCTTACTTATAATCAACGTTTATTTTTTTTAATGGTGGAAAAACTAATGCGATTACTATTGGAACGTAAAAAACCAGATTATAAAAACTTGATGAAAAAATCGACAATAAAACTATGTGATTGAAAAAAATCAGAATAAAAAGCCATTTGTAGGGATCTTCCAATACTTTGAGGTAAACATATTTCATTGCTAAAGCTAGGAAAATGAGATGGAAAAAGAAATTTCCGATTAATCCAAAAGTAAACAACATTGCTGGGAAAGCTGTAAATGTATTTGTATCATTTGGCAAGTAAACCGTCTCATCAAAGTCAATCTGTCCAAAAAGAAAATTACCCAAATCAGCAGGTAAAAACATTCTAATCATGTATCCTGGCCTTAGTTCAAAATAACTGAACGTTCCAATATCTATATTGTATAAGAGATTACTAATAGGGCTTGCGATATAAACATACAATCCTTCGAAACCACGGATGACAGAATCTATAAAACCGTGATCCTCATAGGTGTTTAAATAAAAATTTTCATTACCCATATTTCTTATAAAATATAATTTGTCAAACGCGTAGGACATTAGCACTAGAATAAATACTAGATAGATAAAGAGCCTTGGTTTTAAGGGATTTTTTATCAAATAGATCATAAGAGTTATACTAGCTATAGATAACAATGTTGATCTAGAAATATAAAGTAATGAAATAGCTAAAACGAATGAATAACCTATCAAGTATAAGATATTTTTTCTTCCAAAGTGATATAAAAAAAAGAAAAAACCAGAAAGAAAAATGGAATTTGCTTTAATAAAAATATTGTGTTTAAATTTAAATATCGCTACAACAACATTATAATCAACTTTATCAGAAAAGGAGAGAGAAGCCAGAAAAGGCAAAGTTCCAAAAAAACTAATTTCACTTATAACTTCAAAGATTAAAAGCGATAACAAACCAATGGAAACAATTTTTATATTTAATTTATTTAATTTATATCCGTCCAAATCAAGTTTGGCCATTCTAAGCTCTGTAGGGACTCCAAAAATCAAAATAATAACGACAGAAAATAAGATATATAAAACAGAATATATACTCGATACTTCTACAAATTCAGATAAATTAAATGAAAACAAGAAAATTGTAAGTATCCAAATACTAGCAAACAAAATTGCCGGATTCATCAATCTATTAATTTTTATAACATTTTTCACAATTTCAGAGTTAACGTTATTTTTTAATTAACCTTTGTATTTTTCCTTTGAGTACTACATAAATTTCATTTCTTTCCAACGCGGGTAAAAACATATAAATAACGCCAAGGAAAGAAATTACAATGAGAATGTTTTTCAAAAACAATTGCCACAAGCCGTCTCTATCTGATGATTCACTAAAATATTTTGCCAAAATAAATAAGATTACACATGCCAATAAGGAGGGCAATAGTGTTAGATAGTTAATATTTATTTCAAAATATTTATTAGATTCTCTATAGACCAATAAAGCAATGATAATGTTACTAATTAAATGAACAATTGCGGCTCCCAATATTCCAATGTAATTGATGATGAAAAAACTAACTATCGATACAATCAACAGCGCAATAAAATAGTACAAAGTATAATAAATTGTTTTATTACTCACATACATTCCATAATCAAGTATATTAACAGTACCAAAGATTAATTGCGAAAAGAGTATTATTGGTATTATGATTAAAGAACCTTCATAAATATTTTCTGTACTAATAAAAGAGATTATTTCATTTATATTAATTGAAACAATTAATATGATAAAAAACCCAGTTAAAATATAGTATGTAGTTACTTTATTGAAAAATTCTAACGTGTTTTTATCGTTCCTATATTCCATCCTAACTGTGCTCCAAATAAGAGCGAAAGGAATAATAAAACATGCTTGTATTAAGGAGCCTAATTTTAATCCCATAGAGTAAAGTCCTAAGTTCTCTGCACCCAAATCTTTATTAACAAAAAATCGAATTACCCAATCTATAGCTATAAAAAGTAATCCCGAAAGGGCAATGGGAATTCCGAATTTCAGATATTTTATAATTAAATTGACATCGAAAATAAATATAACAGATGATTTGTACTTAATTATCATAACGGATAAAACTATAACTTGCCCAACCAGGAAACCTAAGGCTGTCGCATCTATAACATTATCCATTAAATTAATCAAAATAACGATTGCAGATATAGACGCTAATAAAGAAAGTAATTTTAACGCAACAAACCATGTCGACTTCTTTAATAGCCTAATCAATAGAAAGAAAATCGTATTTATAATCGTTAATGAAAAAGAGCAAAACAGAAAATAAAAAGTGTTGATTAGAGTCAATTCTTCAAATAATTCATTTACAATGAATTCTCCAAAAATAAACACTAATAAAATCATTAATGCGGATCCAACAACTGTTATGAATAGTACATGTGAAAACGAACTTTTTGCTTCTTTGTTAGTGTTAGCGTCAAAGTAAAACCGATTAAGAGCGGTGCTACCGCCCAAATAAAAGAATGCAGCAGCCATAGAGGCCGTTATTTGAATTAAAGCAAAAGCACCATATTCAACTGGTGAAAATTTATTTAAGAATAAAGGAATTAAAAGTATTTGAAGTAAAGATTCTAAAGCAGTCCCTAAACCATAAACCATTCCATGACTGCCTACTTCTTTAAGTTTAGAAGTTATAGACTTACTATTATTCATGCATTAAACTGCTTGTTTCTCCATCAAAATCCCAGTAATTTGATAATTCTTTTTCAATCAACTGGATACTATTTATGTCTTTAAAGTTTTTATATATACCTACGTTTTCTATGCTAATTTTAGGATTAAAATACTTGTGCTTACTGACGTGATTTTCTGCTTTTAGTTCAAGAAAGTCATTTACTTTTTTAGAGACTAAATCATAATCACAAATAAAATCGTTAAAATTCACAATAAGCAAATTAGAATTACTAATGTTTTTTAAATAACCTAACATCTTTTTCTGATATAAGATAAAATCATTTAAATTAGAGGCAGCAGATAAATTATAAAATGTTGGTTTCATTTGTTTATAAAAACCAGATTTAGCTCTATTTCCTATAGAGATGTTTGTATACAAATCCCTAGGATCTCTTTTTACAATTATTAACTTCGATTTTTCCATTATTTTCAGATACCTATCAATTTCAAAAGGTTCAAAAGCATTGTGCGTAACATATATCTGATATTCTTCTTTAAGAGCTAAATTTAAGACTTCGTAAACATAATTATTCAGTTTCTCATTGAAATTTAATCCTTCAGAAAAATATATATTTTCTAGAATTGCATTTTTGTTCAGTTTTGAGTAGATTCTTTTAACTAATAAATCTATAGTAGAACTATGGTAATCTCTATAAGGCCATAATCCTTTGTAAGAAAATGTAATTATATCTTTAATAAATTCATCAGTCAGCTTTAAAAAACCTGGATAAAAATCTTCATACCTATATCCTGCTGCATTAAACAATTCTTTTGGTGATTGAAAATTAACTCTAGATCCTAATCTATGAGCTAATTTAATAAACCTCGTTATTGCATCGTCTGACCTAATTGGTGTCCAGCTTTCAACAAGACTGTAATGCATATCCATTAATCCACCTGGAGCCCTCAACAAATTAAACTCTAAATCTTTACGCGGAACATAAACGTTATTAAATTCCATTAAATAATCTGATATAATTCCTTTACCCGAGTTCCCTAAACCAGACAAATCAACATGCAAATCATATTTCATGAAAAATCATTATTTATTTAAGGCCCAATTACAAGTCTTTTCTATTCCGTTCACTAAGTCTATTTTTGGCTGCCAATCTAATTCTTTTTTTGCCTCAAATTTATCACCTGTTATACCAAATTGATCTCCGGGGGTAGAACCATCATATCTAATATTGAATTCAAAAGGCAGGTATTTTTTTATAATAAGCATCAAATGTTCAATTGACGTTTTAACTCCAGTGGATATATTTAAGGCCTTGAATGCAAAATCTTTCCGTTCAGCAGCTAGAAAAAAAGCATTAACAACGTCATCAATAAAAACGAAATCTCTAAACCTTAGTTTACTCCCTTTTACATGTACATTTCTAGATTTAATTGCTTGAGCGATAAAAATACTCACCATGCCTTGCTTTAAGTTTTGTAAATTCTGTCCTGGACCATAGACATTAAACAATCTTAATGCTGTGGAATTGATTCCATACTCTTGATAAATTCGCATATAATATTCGCTAGCTATTTTACCTACACCATAAAAAGATTTTGGGCTTAGAACTACTTTTTCGCTAACTGGCATATTTTTTTGGTCACCATAAATAGACATTGTAGAAGCATAGATAAATTTAAAGCAATTAGTTTTTAGAGCTAACTCTAAGAGTAATAAAGTAGATTGCGCATTTGTTTGCAAATCATAAACAGGATTATCAAAACTTATTTCACCTGAACTTTGACCTGCTACATGAAATATTGCATCAAACTTATACTTAGTTAATTTATTAATAGTTTTTTTATCTTGACAGTCACCCTCTATGAATACCACTCCTTTTGGAATATTGCTAGTAAATCCTGTACTTAAATTATCTATGGTGACTACAAAGTGACCCCCCTTAATCAGCCTTTCAGCAATTGCAGCTCCGATAAAACCAGCAGCCCCAGTAACCAAATACGTTTTGTTTTTCATCATTAAATTTATTTTTTAATATGCAAATTCTGACAAAGAAAATATATTCGTCCCTAAATGACTTATCTTGGGGTTATTATAATTATAAAATCTTATTTTATTGTGTAAGGCAGCTTCATAATCGTTGATAGAATCTCCGATGAGACAAGTTTTATCTATATTATACTTATAGTTTTCTAAAAGTTTAGATACTAACAGATTTTTGGGAGTTGGAGAACCGTGTATAGATTTAAAATATTGTGATATTTTCAGCTCGTTGCATAAAAACCTTAACTCTTCTTGATCAGATCCTGACACTATATGGAAGTTATATTTTTCGTAATTATTTTTTATATGATTTAAAGAGTCTAAAATTAAATTTTCCGGCTTAATTAATTCCATTTTCATTAAACATGAAAAGTTTTCAGCATACTCATCAACTTGTTCTTTCGAAATTGATTTACCTAATAATTTTTCATAGAAGTATCTTATTTTGACATAACGAGATAAGCCACCATTTTTTTGATGAAATATCAGTAGTTTGTCAATTAATTCTTGATGAAAACTTTTGAAGATCTGTTCAAACCCCCAATCCCTTACTTTCATTGAATCTAGTATTACGCCATCAAAATCCCACAATATTGTTTTTTTCATAATTTGACCTTTCCTTCAATTTTGATCAATTCATTTTCTACTTTTATAACATCTTCAGGTACATCAACCGATAATGAACTTCCTAAAGTTTCAACCATTTTAATAGGAATATTCAAATCAAAAAAACGGAGGATTTCTATGTCTTCAAATCCTTCAAAATAAGTTTTACTTTCTTGACTTCCAAATGACTCAAGCTCTTTTGGTGTGAAAGCATAAATACATACTTGTTTTTTATAATCTGGAAAATTATCTTTAGCTAGTGTTTTAATTCCTGGCACAGCTAATCTTGACATGTATAATAAATCATTAAATTTATTTGTTACCACTTTAGGAATATTCACATTATGAGGATCTTCATTAGAAGCTAATGAACACATTCCATTAATCACAGAACTCATGTTCTTTTTCTTTACATCAATAATTTTCTGAATATCTTGATAATTCAATAATGGTTCATCACCTTGAATATTCACATATATGTCAGCTTTAATTTGTTTTGAAAAATCATACACTCTATCAGTTCCTGTTAGACAAGAAGAAGACGTCATCACGGCTTTAAATCCATGAAACTCAACTACAGATTTTATCCTATCATCATCCGTTGCTATATATGTATTTTCTTTTCCTAAGGTTTTTTCTACAATTTGAGCAACACGAATAATCATCGGAATCCCATTTAAATCTACTAATGGTTTTCCTGGAAATCTAGATGATTGATATCTGGCTGGGATTACCCCTACTATTTTCATTATAACGAACTATAAATAGATGACTGTTTTAACTTTTCATATTTTGAAGGAGTGAGGGTACATAATTCTACGTCTTTATATTTTAATAAATCAAGAAATACATTTTGATTTTCTTGTACAAGTTTGAATTGACCCTTATTAAAATTGGTGTCATATCCATCAAATCCAATAAGTTTAATATTCTCTGCTTGCATGTCAATGGCTAATTGAATTGCAATTGCTAATGGTGAATCATTTGAAACCTTTGTAAAATTAATACACGATAACTCATAAGATGAGGACATCGTTTCTTTCGGAATTAACGTTCCCATTTTTCTTGGATGTGGTGGATATATAAACTTCTTGTTTGACAGATCAATTCCTTCAATAGCATCAGATAATTTTTCTCCTTCAAATCCAACTAATGCATAATATTGTTCATTCTCAATGTCTTTGAAGCTTGAAAAGTATTTCATTCCTGTATGAATGACCTTCATGTCTTTATTTTGTTGTAAAAATACTTGTAATGTTTGTTTGTTTTCTCTAACTGTGTTTCCTCCTCCAACAATTAAAACATCTTTAATCTTCTGTACATTTCCTAAAGTTGGAAGACTCAAGTTGTCATCAATAGAACTTTTCTTATTGTGCAATGCGTTTACCATAGATGCTACTGGATATCTATTCATTCCAACCCACTCCATTACTTGTTTTTGAGGTAATGAATAAGCTCCAGAGAACATATATGGCAGGTTCGTTCCCCACTCATACTCTTTTTTCATATCTTCAAATAAAGTAACAGTTTCGCTTAAATCTCCAAATGTGATCCCTTCATATCCGTTACTATTTAGATAAGTAAGTAATAACTCTGTTCTTAAGTTCCCTGCTCCTCTTCCCATACCTGTGATAGTAGCGTCTACAATCTCACAACCTTCATTCATTGCGGTAATGGTGTTAGCTAATGCCATTTCCAAATTATTATGACCATGAAAGCCTAGCCCAACATTTGTTTTTGATTTTACTAAATTGATGGTTTCCTTAACATCCTCTTGAAAGACTCCTCCAAAGGAATCTACCATGTAGAAATAATCAATGGTATCCTCTAAACCGTCCAATAAGTCAAGAAAAGAATTATCTTCTTTCCATTGTGACATATACATGACATTGAATGCTACTTCAAATCCCATGATTTTCACAGCTTTTGCCAATTCAATAGCTCTACCAAAATTTGCTGGATCAACAGCAATTCTAACCATGGAAATATAATCTTTACAGGGTTTTAATAATTTAGGAACATGGGAGGCTCTAATGTCTTTTTCATTTAAAATGATGACTAGTTTTTTAGAAGGCATCATTTCTTTCAATTGCTTCAAAACAAAATCAGGACAGTAAAAGTATTCACCTAAGTAACCTTCCAAGGGTATACTTCTGTATCCTACTTCTACATATTCAATTGGCAACGACTCCATTGATTTACAATAGGTCTTAACAAGATTCTTATCAAAATCCCAATTGGTATAATATCCGCCATCTCGGATGGTACAATCTAATAACTTGATTTTTTTCATATTTTATGTATTTAGTTTGAGTCAATAATCTAATACAGACACTTTTTTTCCTGTCTTCTAATAAAGTAATAATTAGTTTTATGCAAATAAATTATATCTGTATTTATGGTAAATCTTTCTCAAAATAGATCTTTTAAAATAATCTCTTATTTCAAGATACCTAAGATCACAATTATCGATAGCAGTATCTAGTTTCTTCAGGCTTTTAGCATCATCATAGAAAGTCATCAAATAGCTTTGCTGCTTTTTAATTGTATGATCAAAATCATTCTGGTAATTACAGTAAATCTCACTTAGATCTAGAGGAAACGTATTAGAGAAATCTTGAACCGATAACTCTTCACCAAGGCAATATGTATTTTCATTTGCTTTGAAATAATATTTCGGATAGTTCTGAAACTGGCTTTCAAAAAAATTCAATTTTATTACTGTACAACCAAAAGACATAGCATCTAAAATTGATGTTCCCATTGCCGCAATGCAAGAGATTTTTAACCTAGTTATAATATTATAAAGGTTTTTATTTTCTATAAAACCCAAAAAATTAATTCGAAAATTAATTTTTTTAGAAAATAATTTTACGGTCTCAAGATCTTCTCCATAACCAATAACGTGGAATACAAAGTTTTTATCTAAAACTCCTTTCTTATAAAGAACATCTAAAGACTCTAATAACTTGATTAATGTATTAGTTTTAAATGATTCTATTCTTCCTAAATAAGCCCATGTGTTTCTATCATTTATAGCCTTATTAGGCTCAAAAATATTTTTTTCCGCTAGTATTGGTACAATTTCACTTTTTAAATGAACATTTAAATACTTCTGAGTGTTCAATTTAGTACTCTCATCCATACTTATTAAACCACCCTTTAAGTCGATTATTTCAACAAAAGATTTAAGCTTATTGAATTCAGGAAATCTGAAAAATTTTAGATTTTGCGACAAATTCAATCTCAAATTATTTGAATGTAAAATCCAAAATAGTATTTTAACATTACTTGAAATTGTCAATTCAGGTCTAATATATTCAGGACTATAAGCTTGAATGATTAATATTCCTGATGGAATATTAATTTTAACACCATCCTCGAAAACAATTCTTTCAATATTAAATTTAGAAGTTAGTTTAGTTAAGGCTCCATCTGCATAATCAATTATTGAAACATCTTTGTGGCTAGAAAAATTATTAGCAATTCTGGAAAATAAAATTGGCACTCCACTAACGTGCTTGTACGGGAAAAAAAAATATATATTATTCGACATTGCACTTATTAATAACTGAGATAATATAATCTATTTCCATCGTGTTTATAAATGGGTGCATCGGAATACTTACAATTTGATCTGAATAACTAACTGCATTATTATTAGTTGAGATGTATTCAACAGCAGAACTCGCACCTTTTTGATTATGCCAGACACTTGGGTAATGTATTAATGTTGGAATCTTATTAACTTTCATGTAGTTAATGAATTTTTTGCTGTTAATTTTAAAGCCAATTCAACTCCAAAAATTCCAGCTCCAATTATAATAAAATCACTATTCATATAACTTATATATTTTTAGTTGTTTCACCAGCTTTCTAAGCCCACTAGAAGAGTCTGTGATCTCTAGCGTTTTAATAGATCTCTAATCCCTATCCTCCGCAATACGGTCTACCCGTATAATATTTTCCCTTGTATTCATCGCCGATAATGCGAACATCTGGTTTGAAAGACTTTAAAATATCTTCTGAATCTTGTTCAGATACATAGCGTAAAATCTCATCTACATACTTAGATTCTTATTTGCTAAATGTGCTCCGATAGGTAAGCTTAATACCTCTCGATATTTTTTTTCTTTAATGGTAATTCAGATTTTTCGTATTCTTCATAAGCCTTCTGTTTATGAATTGGTATAGATAATGATTAATAGTCTGAATGCTTTTTTTCTAAATCCTCTTGTAATGCGAATCTATTCTCTGTTCTGATAACAAATAAGTGCCAAACATGTGCGGCTTCCTCTATCAGCGGATCTTATTCAGGATGACTTTATTGTCAGTCTTATGAGTAAAAAGGATATCCTCAGCTGCAAAAAGGATTTGCTTAAAATTTTGCTTAGCTAAATTAAGAATTTGCTCTCCAAGATCCTTGCGCCCATTAAAAATTGCTATGCTAAAAACAATAACCCCGTCGAATGTAGGTGTTTCATAACCTAAGTAATGTCGTAGTACGGGCAAATAGTCAAAGACATAAATTTCAGATTCATTTCTTTGAATTACAAGACCTTTATCTTTTGCTACACTACTACAGAGCATTAGTTGAGACTTTGGATTAACACCCAAGCAGCTATTCGAGTATGACAAGAAGCCATCAGTAATTTTTTTGGTATTCTGTACTTCCTTTATCTCTTTCTTTTCACTTATCAAATCATCATAGCGATAATAATTAGATATAGGTTTGTGTCCAAGATCCTTATCAGTATTGACAATACGAAAATCGAATGAAATTCGAGTCAAATTTGATGTATTCATCTTGGCTCCATGAATCATATCCGGTGCAAATGAGAGAATTTGACCTTTTTTAACTTTTGATGGTTCTGTGGCGGTTATACAAATATCATTAATCTGTTTTAAGGAATAATTTCCCTGAATTAATTTATTCATAGTAACATTAGATAAGTCTCTTGATGGAGCCATATTTAAAGTATTATCTGGAGTTACATTTGTAAGAGGCATCCAAAAACTATTAGTACTTTCACTATGTCCATACCAAGCATCAGAATGAAAGCTTGTCGTCATGAAACTAGGAGGCTGTATTCGAGCAGTAGGAGTTTTCTGAATCAAAGCAGATTTATCTGCATATGTATCTATTAAGAACTTAGCAAGTAACTTATAACAATTTTGAAACTCCTCTTCTCTGAAAATAGAAAACATTTTTTGCCTAACAATCTCTATATTTTGCATTACAGATTGATCTAGGTGAAGGTCCTCTAGTCTATTTATACGACTACCATGTTCTGAATAAACATAATCTAACAACTTTTCTTCTATTATCTTATGAAATGGGAATTCATTTTGATCGTAGTTTATTACTGTCCATCCATCAGTCTGGTTTAACATGTTTTTCATTATTTTATTTATATCGTAATTAATAATTATGTTCATTTTGAACATGTTTTTAACTTCTCTAGATTACCAACATATGTTAGGCTATATTAATTATAAATATTGCAATCTGGGTAATTATTAACAGAGGTCTGTAAAACATGAGAGCCAATAAATCCCGCCCCGCCAGTAATTAAAATACTTTTATTTGCAATCATATGTTTTATTACTTCTTAGACTACAACCGGTAGTCCTTCATTATTATTGTTTAGTTATTCCCTCTTTAACAAAGCCGTAGTAAGCGGCTTTCTTCTTCAAACAGTTTGCTAGGTCACTCTTCACATGCATAGCCTTCCCTTGTTTTTTGCTGTTACTTACCCCTAATGCTTCTTTCACGTGGGAAATCATTCTTGGTGTTCATCTCCCAGACCAGTAGAGACTCAATCGCCACCTCGTCCTTGATTTCTTCCATTACCTGGGCGTTTACTTTCTTGCCTAATAGCGTATACACCTTGCCGCTGAGTCCAACGATGTACTCTTCGTCTAACTCTTTACCAATAAGAATACAGTCAATGCTATTACCAGGAATCCCGCGGGCTAGGTCCCCACAGATCCATACCTGATTTAACCCAGGAAGGTTTTCCACCACGCGGTCTATGACGGTATCAATGCCCGCAACCTTCCTTACGATGGAGGTTATATCAGAGGCAAGGGGGTGTAGAGCGTTAACGCGGTAAAGCTTGCGACGCCCTTCAAGAGTAGAATTTAGCATTCCAGCCTCTTCGAGGCGGTTAAGTTCTACCCGTATGCTGTTGGTGTTTTCTTCGAGCTCCTTGGAGAGTCCTTGG
>MDSY01011778.1_pt1 | contig 26080 bp, 20 predicted proteins | sample 811131 | NCBI WGS metagenome assembly MDSY01 (sample SAMN05326643, study PRJNA326480) | marine metagenome | isolation source: seawater | place: Atlantic Ocean: South West | collected 2010
CATCAGCGCAATTACAATGTAATTGCCAACGCCGGGTCCAAAGACAGTGGCAAACATCGCCAATGCCATGCCAACGATCCCATACCAAACCGCGCGTTTCGCACTTTCTTGGTTGGACAATCCCCCGAGGGACAAGATAAACAATACGGCTGCCGCGATGTAAGCGGCGGATGTGATACCTGTTGAAAGCATAGTCTGATCCCCCGCCTTAAGATTTCTGGAACATGGCGAGCATACGGCGCGTGACCATAAAACCACCAACGATGTTGATCGTCGCGATCAAGACTGAGAGACCTGCCAAAAGCCAGACCAAGAAATTACCCGACCCGATCTGCAACAATGCCCCCACCACAACAATGCCAGAAATCGCATTGGTGATGGCCATCAACGGCGTGTGCAGCGCATGTGCCACGCCCCAAATCACTTGGAACCCAATAAAACAGGCCAGCGCGAATACAATGAAATGCTGCATAAAGCTCTCGGGCGCATAGGCCCCCAACAAGAGCATCAATGCGCCACCCGCAGCCAACAGACCATATTGCTGACGCGTGGTTTTGCGGTAGGCCGCAGCCTCATTCGCCTTCACCTCTTCCCGCGTTAAAACCGGCGCAGTTTCTTTGGGCTTGGCAGCAATCGCCTGAATTTTTGGCGGTGGCGGCGGGAATGTTATCTCTCCGGCATGGGCAATGGTTGCCCCTCGGATCACATCATCCTCCATGTCATGCACGATCAACCCGTCTTTTTCTGGGGTCAAATCTGCGATCATGTGCCTGATATTGTTGGAATACAGCGTGCTGGCCTGTGCTGCCATCCGGCTTGGAAAATCTGTATAACCGATAATGATCACTCCATTGTCTGTCACAATTCGCTCATCCATCACCATGAGCTTACAATTGCCGCCTTTTTCCGCTGCCAGGTCGATGATCACCGAACCAGATTTCATACTGGCCACCATATCAGCAGTCCACAGTTCGGGCGCATCCCGGTTTGGGATCAAAGCTGTAGTGATCACGATGTCCATATCGGGAGCAATTTCACGAAATTTGGCTAGCTGGGCTGCGGCAAACTCTGGTGATGACACCGGAGCGTAGCCGCCCGTTGCAGCGCCGTCGGCCTGTTCATCAGAGAAATCTAGAAATACAAATTCAGCCCCCATGGATTCAACCTGCTCGGCCACTTCTGGGCGCACGTCAAACGCATAGGTAATTGCACCGAGCGAGGTTGAGGTGCCAATGGCGGCAAGCCCAGCCACGCCAGCTCCCACAACCAAAACCTTAGCCGGAGGCACTTTGCCGGCAGCGGTCACTTGGCCAGTAAAGAAACGCCCAAAGTTGTTACCAGCTTCAATAACCGCACGATACCCGGCAATATTGGCCATGGACGACAGAGCGTCCATCTTTTGCGCCCGGCTGATACGCGGCACCATGTCCATTGCAATAACGCTGGCGCCTTTCGATTGGGCCAGCTCCATCAAAGCGGTATTAGCACCAGGATAAAAAAAGGAAATCAAAGTTTTGGAAGCAGATAGCCGTTTCACCTCTACATCACTCGGAGGCCTAACCTTTACGATCACATCACTGGCTTTGGTCAGAGCCGCAGCGGTGGCGGCAATCGCGACCCCGGCTGCTTTATATTGTGCATCACTAAATCCTGCGGCAACGCCTGCACGTTTTTCAATGATGCAGTCATGACCGAGCTTTTGCAGCTGTGCGGCACTTTCGGGAGTGAGTGCTATGCGCTGCTCACCACTGTAAATTTCTTTGAGAGCCCCAATTTTCATAATTTTCGTCCTTTCTTGACGCGGTTTTTCACCGTCCTTAAAGTCTTTCAATTACAAAATTGGTACCCCGCGTAATAATATTGCACAACCGATGTACCGTGGCGTTTCGCCGCTAAACGTGAGTATATTTCCGCATACCACCATTAAGGGGAATAATTTTGATACTGACAGGAAAAAATGCCGTTGTAACCGGTGGCGGATCCGGCATCGGATTGGCCATTGCACGCGGTTTAGCAGCCCAAGGATGCCGAGTTGCCATCACCGGACGACGTTTGAATGTGCTCGAATCGGCATGCAAATCTTTTGGAGGACTATCCGTTAAGATGGATGTCTCGGATGAGGCTTCGGTCGTAGAGGGCATGCAGAAGATCGCCGATACATTTGGCAGCATAGATATCTGCGTGGCCAATGCCGGCATCGCTGAAGGGCAAAACATCCGCAACTCGAGTTTGGAGTTTTGGCGCAACATCATGGCGATTAATCTGGATGGGACCTATCTCACGGTCAGAGAATCTCTGCGCTACATGCCAGTGAAAGACTGGGCACGGGTGATTGCCGTTTCCTCCATAGCCGGGGTGCGCGGCCTCAAAGGCGCACACGCCTATAGCGCTTCAAAGCATGGGGTGATTGGCATGATCCGAGCCCTGTCCGCAGATCACGCAAAAATGCCAGTGACCTTTAATGCAATCTGTCCGAGCTATGTCGACACAGATATCATCACACGCAATACCGAAAGCATCTCAGAGCGTGCTCAAATGAGCCAAGAGGCAGCACGAGCGTTGATGGTGGACCTAAATCCCCATGGCCGGTTAATCACCGCTGATGAAGTGGCATCTGCTGCACTGTGGATCTGTGGTCCGGGTTCAGACAGCTATGATGGACAGGCTATGGAAATTTCCGGAGGCCAACCTTAGGCCTAGGTCTATCGCGCATTGCGCCACATGTGTGTGGCCACACCAAAGGCTGCAAATAATGGCTGCGACACCAGGTCTTCACTGGCCCGATATTCTGGGTGCCACTGCACACCCAGCCCAAAGCCTTTTGCATCTCGTACATATATGGCCTCGGGCGTGCCATCAGGGGCACGCCCATCAACCTCGATGCGCGGGCCAGGCTGATTAATCCCCTGCCCATGCAATGTGTTGGTGCGTACTATATCGGCGCCAAAAACCTGAGCGAATACCCCACCCGGCGTTAGGGTCACATCATGACGCAAGGCAAATTTCTCTTCCAATGTGCCATCGGGCGGCATTCGGTGGTTGTCACGGCCTGGAAGATCCCGGATTTCAGGATACAAGCTCCCGCCCATGGCCACGTTCATCTCTTGAAAGCCCCGGCAAATCGCCAAATAGGGCTGTCCCCGCTCCACCAAGGCGCGGATCAACGGCAGGGCCAAGGCATCGCGATTCTCGTCCATGTTGCCGTGATCCTCAGTTAGAGCCTCACCATATTCTTTTGGATGTACATTGGGACGGCCACCAGTGAAGACAAAGCCATCACAAGCCTCCATCAGATCGGTCACCGGGGAAAGTAATACATCTGGCGGCACAATAACAGGTAGTGCGTCGCAAATATCGCGTACCGCCCAAGCGTTCATCTCACTGGCGCCATGCACCAAATATTGAGAATTGATCAAATGATGGTTGCCGATAATACCTACTACGGGACGCGCCATGTTTACACCTATAACTTTCTAGTTGGGGTAAACATAAGTCGCAGTTTGAAAGCCTACCAGCCCCAAATTTTCTAAAACTAAAAGACCCCCAACGTTATCCCACGCTGGCGGTAGTAAAATGTGAAGCAAACGGCCTGAATTCAGCCTTCGCCGAGCAATCCTACCGCTGCGATACCGGCCAAGGCCGCGATCAAATCATTGTCGGAGCTGTCGCCCGTGACGCCAACAGCGCCGATCACGCCACCTTTTTTATCGCGCACTAAAACACCACCCGGAACCGGGATCACATTACCGCCAAACACACCGTTCACGGCATCCATAAAATAGGCTTGCTGATCCGCACGCGCCATTTGCGCCGTACCCGCCATGCCCAACATCACACTGCCATAGGCTTTACCATGGGCAATAGCGAAACGGCCCGGTGCCGCCCCATCTTCGCGTTCAAACGCAATTACGTGGCCGCCCGCGTCCAAGACCACAACAGACAAAGGCTTAAGCCCAAGCTCATTACCTTTTGATAGGGCAGTGCGGATGACGGATTTAGCTTTACGCAGGGAAATATTAGGCATGAGCTCTCTTTCGAATGGGGCACTGCAAAGGTGGTAGGCGGTTTAGGGGTGAATTGCTTAAGCTTAGGCTTGAGCGGCTTTCAGTTCTTGTCTGCGACGATGCAACACTGGTTCAGTGTAACCAGAGGGCTGCACCCGGCCTTCAAACACCAGGTCACAGGCCGCTTTAAAAGCAATGCCACCGAAGTTTGGGGCCATGGCCGTATAGGTTGCGTCGCCGGCGTTTTGACTATCGCCCACAGCCGCCATTTTCTTCATGGCAGCCATAACAGTATCGCGATCCACCACATCGTGATGCAGCCAATTGGCCAGAGCTTGTGAGGAGATCCGGCAGGTGGCGCGGTCTTCCATCAGGCCCACATCATGGATGTCTGGCACTTTCGAGCAGCCGACGCCGCTATCAACCCAACGTACCACATAGCCAAGAATACCTTGTGCATTGTTTTCAATCTCTTGTGTCAACTCATCAGGCGCCCAATTGGTGCCAGCCGCCACTGGAATGGTTAGCAGCTCATCCAAGCCCCAACGCGGGCCTTTGGCTTTCAAGTCGTTTTGCACGGCCATCACATCAACCTGATGATAATGCGTTGCGTGCAATGTGGCAGCCGTGGGGCTGGGCACCCAAGCGCAGGTCGCACCAGATTTCGGATGGCTAATTTTTTGAGCCAACATATCGCCCATCAAATCCGGCATGGCCCACATGCCCTTGCCGATCTGAGCCTTGCCCTGCAACCCGCAGGCAAGTCCGATATCAACATTGCGATCTTCGTAGGCGTTGATCCAAGGGGTAATTTTCATCTGCCCTTTCGGAATCATTGGGCCAGCTTCCATCGACGTATGAATCTCATCACCCGTGCGGTCCAAGAACCCTGTGTTGATGAAGGCTACCCGCGCTTGTGCGGCATGGATGCAGGCTTTCAGATTGGCGCTTGTGCGGCGTTCTTCGTCCATGATGCCCAGTTTAACAGTGTTCTGCGGCAAGGCCAAAATACGCTCAACCATGGTGAAAATCTCATCAGCAAAGGCCACTTCCGCCGGGCCGTGCATTTTCGGTTTGACCACATAGACAGACCCATGCAATGAGTTGCCGCCTGCCCGGTTTAGATCATGCATCGCAATCAACGTGGTGCACATGGCATCTAACAGGCCTTCGCCAATTTCATGGCCATCCCGATCCGTAATGGCGGGGTTGGTCATCAAATGGCCTACGTTGCGCACCAGCATCAACGCGCGACCCTTCAAAGTCTTTGTCTCACCGCGGCGCAGATAGCTCCGGTCTGCATTCAATACGCGATCAAAAGATGTGCCATCCTTGGTGACGGTCTCGCGCAGATCACCGCGCATGAGGCCAAGCCAGTTTGTGTAGGCCAAAACTTTGTCTGGCGCATCCACTGCCGCGACTGAATCTTCACAATCCATGATCGCTGACACAGCGCTTTCCAAGAAGATGTCATCGACATGCGCCCTGTCACCGCTGCCGATATTGCCTTTGGGATTAATTTGAATGGCGATGTGCAGGCCATTCTTTTGCAAGATTACCTCAACCAACTCACCAGCTTCATTTTGGTTTACGCCCACATATTGCCCCACATCTGTCAAGGCGGGCACCAAAGCATCTCCATCCACGTGATAGCCGGTCACATCCGCGTGCGAGCCTTGCGCCAAGGGCGCAACTTGATCTAAATAGGCTTTAGCCCATTCAATCACCCGTGCGCCGCGTGCCGCATCATAACCACGATCCTGAGGCAAGTCGCCCATAGCATCAGTGCCATATAGCGCGTCATAGAGGCTGCCCCATCGAGCATTTGCAGCATTCAAAGCGTAACGTGCATTCATAATTGGCACCACCAACTGCGGGCCAGGAATAAAGGCAATCTCTGGATCTACGTTTTCGGTGGTGATTGCAAAATCAGCGGGTACAGGCACCAAATATCCTATTAGGGCCAAAAATTCTTGATAGGCAACTGCGTCATGCTCTTTGCCCCGAAGCGCGATGTGCCAGCTGTCAATCTGCTCTTGAATGTCGTCTCGATGCGCCAGTAAAGCCCGGTTTTTCGGACCCAATTCATGGGTCATTTGTGCCAAGCCAGTCCAGAATTGATCCGAGCTGACATCCAAACCGCTCAAGGCGTGATTTTCGATAAAGTCGAACAACTCTTGTGCGACGGACAGGCCTGCAATTGCGATACGTTGGGACATGATTTGGAACTCCAGGGTTTGGCGATCACTCAACCTCGATCGCATTTAGATTTAATTAGCCGCCAAAAATACAACAGGCAAGGCGAATTGGTAACTATTCCGTACCAATTTTCTTTTTCGCAACAAAATACCTCTCAGTGTTGCAAATTTTTGTCAGCAGTTATTCCAACTCGTCTCTTGGCGCTGTAGGGAAATCGAGAACAGTAAAGGATCAAACCTATGACAGTCCAGGACACGCAAACGATTTTTCTTGCAGATTATCAACCACCCGCGTTTTTGGTTGATCATGTGGCCCTTGAATTCACATTGCACCCCACAGCCACCCGTGTTCGCTCAACGGTGAAGTTTCGCAAAAACCCAGACAACCCAGTAACTGACTTTTTTCTACATGGTGAAAATCTCAACCTCTTATCAGCATATATCAACGGCATGGCCGTCAACCCTATTATGACCGACTCAGGCCTGACCTGTGACGTGCCCGAGACGCCATTTATATGGCAAAGTGAGGTAGAGATTGATCCGAGTGCAAATACCTCTCTGTCGGGGCTTTATATGTCCAACGGAATGTTTTGCACCCAATGCGAGGCCGAAGGCTTTCGCCACATCACCTATTACCCAGATCGCCCTGATGTAATGGCACCCTTTGATGTGACCATCCACAGCGACCTTCCCTATTCCCTGTCCAATGGTGAACCTTTGGGCCGTGAGGGAGACACCAGCCGCTGGCAAGACCCATGGCCAAAACCGGCCTATCTGTTTGCTTTAGTGGGCGGTACCTTTGAGATATTCTCCGATCATTTCACCACGGCGTCGGGCAAGCCTGTGGATCTCAACATCTACGTACGCGACGGCGATCAAGACAAATGCGCCTTTGCCATGGAAGCTCTGAAAACTAGCATGGCTTGGGACGAACAAGCCTATGGCCGTGAATATGATCTCAGCGTGTTTAATATTGTGGCCGTGGATGATTTCAACATGGGGGCCATGGAAAACAAAGGCCTCAATATTTTCAATTCCTCCGCCGTTTTGGCCAGCGCAGAAACGGCGCTGGATACAAACTTTGAACGAATTGAAGCTATTATCGCCCATGAATATTTTCACAACTGGACTGGCAATCGGATCACCTGTCGCGATTGGTTCCAGCTGAGCCTCAAAGAAGGGCTTACCGTGTTTCGCGATCAACAATTCAGCGCTGATGTGCGCGGTGCCGACGTGCGTCGCATTGAGGATGTCTCGGCCCTGCGCGGTCGTCAATTTCGCGAAGACAACGGCCCCCTCGCCCATCCAGTTCGCCCTGAAAGCTTCGTAGAGATCAATAACTTCTATACAGCAACCATCTATGAAAAAGGTGCGGAACTGATCCGCATGCTCAAAATTTTGGTGGGAGATGCCGCCTATAAAACGGCGCTAAATCTATATTTTGACCGCCACGACGGGAAGGCCTGCACGATCGAAGACTGGTTGCAGGTCTTCACCGACACCACCGCGCAAGACTTCAGCCAATTTAAACTCTGGTACAGCCAAGCGGGCACACCAAGGGTCACGGTTGACGAAAGCTTTGCCGATGGCACCTATTGCCTAACCCTAAGGCAGTCGACTCCACCCACCCCAGGGCAAGCGGAGAAGAAGCCTATGGTGATTCCCGTGGCGATAGGATTGTTGAATGAGGATGGCTCAGAAGCGGTACCAACCCAGCTGCTAATTCTCAGTGAAGAAAGCCAAAGTTACAGCTTTGACGGGCTGCAAGGGCGGCCAATCCCGTCGCTGTTTCGCGGATTTTCAGCCCCTGTGATTTTGCAGCGCAGCACCACAAAAGCTGAGCGGTTGATTCTGCTAGCCTTTGATACCGATATGTTCAACCGCTATGAGGCCAGCCGGGAGCTGGGCCGCGCGGTGTTGATTGATATGCTGTGCAACACTGCCGCACCGGATCCCAGCTATAGTGAAGCCCTGCTGCAAGTGCTGGCCGATGAGACCCTTGATCCTGCCTTCCGCGCCATCTGTTGCTCCTTACCGGGCCAAGACGAAGTTGCGCAAGCCTTAGTGGAGCTGGGCCATACCCCCGATCCTATAGCGATTCATAATGCCCATCACAAGCTTTCACAGCATTTGGCAAGCTCGGGCCTCTATGTGCTGCGCAGACTATATAAGGCCCATAGCGTCAACGGGCCTTATACGCCCGATGCGGTGAGCTGTGGCCATCGGGCTTTGGCCAATCTCGCTTTGCGCTATATTAGTCTCGTCGATGATGCCGCCTTGGCCGCCGAGCAATTTGCAGCCGCTGACAATATGACTCTGCAAATGCCCGCGCTCGGCAATCTGGTCCGGACCGGGCATGGGAATGAGGCAGTTCAGAAATTCTATTCCCAATGGCGCCATGAACGTTTGGTGATTGATAAATGGTTCAGTCTTCAAGTCTCAAGCTGTGATCCGACACAGGCGGTCGCCATTGCCACTGCTCTGCTATCACATCCTGATTTTACGCTCAAAAATCCAAATCGGTTTCGCGCTTTGATTGGAGCTTTGGCAATGACACCTGCGGCGTTTCACCAACCAGACGGCGGTGCCTATGAATTAGTGGTCGATCAGCTGATTGCTTTGGATGACCTCAACCCACAACTTTGCGCCCGGATTACGACTGTGTTTGAAACTTGGAAACGCTACGATTCCAACCGCCAAGCCATGATGAAGGCCGCGCTGCTGCGGATTGCAGCAAAACCCAAGCTGTCGCGCGACACCCGCGAAATGGTGTCACGTTTACTTCAGGCATGAAAAAACGCGCTACGACGCAGGCGCATCTTGTTCCTTTTGGCAGTTCACCTTAGAACACAGCCAAACACGTTGATTAATCGGGGCGCTGCAATGCTGGACCAAACTTTTGAGACACCCAAACCCAAGGTTATTGCTGGGGCAAAATATGACTGGGAACTGGTCATTGGGCTGGAAGTTCATGCCCAAGTTAGCACCCATGCCAAATTGTTCTCCGGAGCCTCAACCACCTTTGGCGCTGAGCCCAACTCGAATGTGGCCTTTGTGGATGCGGGCATGCCGGGCATGTTGCCAGTGATTAATAAAGAATGTGTTGCTCAAGCCGTGCGCACTGGGCTTGGCTTGAAAGCTGAAATAAACAAATTTTCGGCCTTTGACCGCAAAAACTATTTCTACCCTGACCTGCCACAAGGCTATCAGATCAGCCAATTGTACCATCCTATTGTTGGTGAAGGTGAAGTCTTCGTTGAAATGGGTGACGGTACAGCGCGTATGGTGCGCATTGAGCGCATTCACCTTGAGCAAGACGCGGGCAAATCTGTGCATGACATGGATCCGAATAACTCCTTTGTGGATCTTAACCGTACCGGTGTGGCTTTGATGGAAATCGTCAGCCGTCCCGATATCCGCGGCCCCGAAGAAGCTGCCGCCTATGTCACCAAGCTGCGCCAGATCATGCAGTATCTGGGCACCTGTGATGGCAATATGCAAAATGGCAGCCTACGGGCCGATGTGAACGTCTCCGTCTGCCGCCCGGACGATTATGAACGCTACCAAGCCTCGCAAGACTTCGATCATCTTGGCACCCGTTGTGAGATCAAAAACATGAACTCCATGCGGTTCATGCAAGCGGCCATTGATTTCGAAGCCCGCCGTCAAATCGCAATTCTGGAAGATGGCGGCAGCGTGAAACAAGAAACCCGTCTTTATGATGCGGATAAAAATGAAACCCGCTCGATGCGTTCAAAAGAAGAGGCGCATGATTATCGCTACTTCCCTTGCCCTGACCTGCTACCTCTTGAGATTGAGCAAGAATGGATCAACGATTTGGCCGCTGACCTGCCTGAATTGCCTGACGCAAAAAAATCCCGTTTCATCACCGATTTTGGCCTGACAGCTTACGATGCAAGTGTGTTGACCGCAGAAACGCATAACGCCAGCTATTTTGAAAAAGTGGCCCAAGGCCGCGACGGCAAAGTGGCCGCAAACTGGGTGATCAATGAGTTGTTCGGCCGGATGAAAAAAGATGATGTCACAATCGCGAATTGCCCGGTGACGCCTGACCAACTCGGAGGGATCATCGATTTGATCGGCAGCGCCGAGATTTCAGGCAAGATTGCGAAAGATCTGTTTGAAATTGTCTACACGGAAGGCGGTGATCCAGCTGAGATCGTCACCAGCCGTGGGATGAAGCAAGTTACCGACACCGGTGCAATTGAAGCCGCCGTGGACCAGATTATCGCCGATGATCCAGCCCAAGTCAAAAAGGCCAAGTTAAATCCAAAATTGGCCGGTTGGTTTGTGGGTCAGGTGATCAAAGCTACTGGTGGCAAAGCCAACCCGCAGGTGGTCAATGAGATCGTAGCCGCAAAACTCGAACTTTAAGCACTGCGCACGGTTAAGGCCAAAGCATGGATGCGGTCCATGATCTGAGGGCCCAATGCCGTATGTATGGCACGGTGCTGCGCAAGCCGGCTCATGCCAGCAAACTGCGCTGCGGCGATCGTCACATCAAAATGGCTTTCCCCCCCATCTTGAAACCCTGAATGACCTCTATGTGATTCTGATACGTCCAAAACCACTAATTCCGTAGGTTCAAAGCTCTCCTGCAGTGTTTTATGGATATAATCTAACGTTCTTTCTAGTTTTTTCATCTCTGCCCCTTTCATCTTTCTCATTCGTGTCTAAACTCTACTCTCCGAGTCGGAAAGGTGATTACGATGAAGAAGGATGATCCTTTTGGGTTTGACATGTCCGTATCAACGGCAAAAAAGAACAATCCGCGTGGCCGCAGGGGTATGTCCGGGGCGTTTGAAACCTCGACACGCAAGTGTGAGCATTCAGGCTGTGTAGAATCAGGTAAGTATCGGGCGCCAAAATCGCCTGATATTTTGGATGAATACTTTTGGTTTTGCAAAGATCACGTGCGCGAGTACAATCTAAAATGGAATTTCTTTGACGGAAATTCTGAAGAAGAGCTGGCCAAGCAAATGGCCAGTGATCGGGTTTGGGAACGTGAAACCAAACCTCTGAGATCCAGCGAGGAACAACGAGCGTGGGCTCGGTTGGGCGTTGATGATCCGCATCAGGTCTTGGGGGCCAATGCCACACAAAACCCTGGGAAATCTATCACAGGTTCTACCCGCAAGCTGCCTTCCTCTGAGCGGCGCGCGTTGGACATTCTGGAAGCAAAAGACCATTGGACAAAGGCCGAGATTAGAAAATCTTACAAATCTTTGATCAAAGTTTTGCATCCCGATATGAATGGTGGTGATCGCAGCCAAGAAGAGCAACTCGGCGAAGTTGTTTGGGCTTGGGATCAAATCAAAGAAAGCCGCAGCTTCAAGTAAAATGAAAAATGCAGCATTTTCACAAGATGCAGCATTTCAAAGGGCTCAGTTTTAACAAAAACATAAGGCCAGACGGCCTGCGGCATAGCGGAAAGCGGATTTTCCCTTTCACTTGCCCTTCGCCGCATTATATTGCACGAGATGCGCGTGACAAACTGCCGGGGTAAAAGGATTAAGACTATGGCTGAAACAAATTTAGATATCGACACTCACCCAACCGAAGACATTTCGATACGCGACGTGTTTGGAATTGACACAGACATGGTTGTGAAAGGCTTTGCTGAGCGCACCTCACGCGTGCCTGAGCTGGACAGTACTTATAAGTTTGATCCTGATACTACCCTAGCAATCTTGGCAGGCTTTTCTCACAATCGCCGCGTGATGATCCAGGGGTACCACGGCACAGGTAAATCCACCCATATTGAACAGGTGGCAAGCCGCCTAAACTGGCCTGCGGTTCGCGTAAATCTCGACAGTCACATCAGCCGGATTGACTTGATCGGTAAAGACGCCATCAAACTCAAAGATGGAAAACAAGTAACTGATTTCCAGGAAGGAATCCTGCCCTGGGCTCTCCGCAACCCGACCGCCATCGTGTTTGATGAGTATGACGCTGGCCGTGCTGACGTTATGTTTGTGATCCAACGCGTGTTGGAAGTGGACGGAAAGTTGACCTTGCTGGACCAAAACCAAGTGATCACCCCACACCCTTATTTCCGTATTTTCTCGACAGCCAACACCGTTGGCCTTGGCGACACAACTGGCCTCTACCACGGCACCCAGCAGATCAACCAAGGTCAGATGGACCGTTGGAGCCTTGTGGCGACGCTGAACTATCTGTCCATCGAGGCGGAATCAGCCATCGTTCTGTCTAAAAACCCAAACTATAATACAGAGTCCGGGCGCCGGAAGATCAAACAGATGGTCACCGTGGCAGATCTGTCGCGCACCGCTTTCATGAATGGTGATCTGTCAACCGTCATGTCGCCTAGAACCGTTATTGCTTGGGCTCAAAACGCCGAGATTTTCCGAAACGTAGGCTATGCCTTCCGTTTGAGCTTCCTGAACAAATGTGACGAATTGGAACGCCAAACCGTTGCCGAGTTCTATCAACGCTGTTTCGATGAAGAACTGCCAGAGTCGGCTGCATCAATGAGCATGAAGTAGGCGCATAACTGCACCACACTTCTGGCAGAAATGCCGTAAGGAGAGGTCATCATGAGCGATCAAACACATATGAGGCTCTTATCGGCTTTGGTGTCTCGGCTTGTACTGCCCCCTTTGACTGACGCGGCGTTTACACGCGCGCGCTTTATGAGATCAGGCTATGCCCTGAGTGGATCAAATTGATGCAAAACAATGACAATCCTGCTGATCCGTTCAAGAAGGCCCTAGCTGAAGCCACTAAGGTCATGGCGAATGACCCTGATATTTCAGTCACCTATTCGGTGGACCCTCCAGGATCTTCCAATGATTCAATCCGCCTGCCTCAGTTGAGCCGTCGGATGAGCCGCGAAGAGGTTCTTTTGGCCCGCGGCACAGCTGATGCTTTGGCCTTGCGTCATAAATACCACGATGAAGGCACATTCAATCGTTATGTGCCTCAAGGTCAAATGGCGCGAGATATCTATAACGCCATGGAAACTGCGCGCTGCGAAGCCGTAGGCGCCCGCGATATGCCAGGCACGCATAGCAATATCGACGCGAAGATTGCGAATGAGGCGCTTCGTCAAGGTTTTGGTGACATTCTAGAAGCCAGCCAAGCGCCCTTGGCCACAGCGGCGGGTTATTTGGTCCGCCATTTGGCATCTGGTCGCGATCTTCCTCCAGATGCAGCAAATGTGATGAACCTTTGGCGCGATTTCATTGAGGCACAGGCTGGCGACAGCTTGGACACTCTGGATGCAAGCCTCGGCGATCAGGCTCAATTTGCAAAATTTGCCCGCAAAATCATTCGCGATCTCGGCTATGGTGATCAGCTAGGTGATGATCCAGATTTTGAAGATGAAGACACAGAAGACCCAACCGAGGCCGAGGATGATCAAGCAGATGAGCCCGACAGCACCGGTAAAGATGACGATGAGGACGAGCAAAACGACGCCAATCCTGAGCAAAGCCAAGATAAGCAGCAAGATGCAGCCTCAGCTCAGGTCTCCATGGATGATATGGCCGATAGCGAAATGGGCGAAGAGATGGAGATGCCCGACGGCGAGGCGCCGCTTGACCCGCCTGCCCCGCATCCCATCTCCGATGCAGATCCCGCCTATTTAGTCTATAAAACTGAATTTGACGAAGAGATCCGCGCCGAAGATTTGGCAGAACCGCAAGAGCTGGAGCGCCTGCGTGCTTATCTCGACCAGCAGTTAGAACCTCTTAAAGGCGCCGTCAGTCGCCTGGCCAACAAGCTGCAACGCCGCTTGCAAGCACAGCAAAATCGCAGCTGGGAATTTGATCTAGAAGAGGGTACTTTGGACGCAGGCCGTTTGGCGCGGGTAATTGCCAACCCTACAACGCCTCTGTCATTCAAGGTCGAAAAAGACACCGAATTCCGCGACACCTGCGTGACCCTCTTGCTGGATAACTCCGGCTCCATGCGTGGCCGTCCGATCTCAATTGCAGCCATATGCGCCGATGTTTTAGCCCGCACCTTGGAACGTTGCAGCGTGAAGGTCGAAATCTTGGGCTTCACCACCCGCGCCTGGAAGGGTGGTCAAAGCCGTGAAGAGTGGCTTGCCGAAGGCAGGCCGCAAACACCGGGGCGCCTCAATGATCTGCGCCACATCATCTACAAAAGCGCCGACGCCCCATGGCGCCGCGCCCGACCCAATCTTGGACTGATGATGAAAGAAGGCTTACTGAAGGAAAACATTGACGGTGAAGCTCTGGAATGGGCACACCGCCGGATGAATGCGCGCCCTGAATCGCGCAAAATTTTGATGGTGATCTCCGATGGGGCACCGGTGGATGACAGTACACTGTCGTTAAACCCTGCGAATTATCTAGAAAAACACCTGCGCGATGTGATCGCGATGGTCGAGAAGCGCAGTCAGGTTGAGCTTTTGGCAATTGGCATTGGCCATGATGTGACCCGCTATTACGAACGTGCGGTGACCATTACCGATGTTGAGCAACTGGCCGGCGCGATGACCGAACAGCTTGCCGCTTTGTTTGACACCAATGCCCGCGCACGGGCCCGCGTAATGGGACGGAAGCGCAGCGCTTAACCTTTGCACAATTGACCATTGCCGCTGGAGTGGCTTTGGCACATTCTAAGCAAATCCGTAGTTGCTTAGGACAAATTCAATGTTTCAAAATTTCACATCCCCCTCGTCCCCTGATCAAGGCCCAGCAAGGCTCGCCGCACTGCGAGTTTGGATGGAAGAGCAAACGTTGAACGGCTTCATCGTGCCGCGTGCGGATCGCCATCAAGGTGAATATGTGGCCGCCTGCGACGAGCGGCTCTCATGGCTAACTGGATTTACTGGATCAGCCGGATTTGCCTGCGTATTAGAGGATATAGCCGGTGTCTTCATTGATGGGCGTTATCGCTTACAAGTATTGGATCAAGTCGCAGATGTCTTTATCCCAGTTCATTGGCCAGAAACTCAGCTGCAAGACTGGCTGATAATCAAGGCCCAACCCGGAGCCGTAATCGGATTTGATCCGTGGCTGCACACGGTCAGCCAGATTGAAACCCTCCGAGACACGCTTACCGATTCAGGGATCACCCTAAGAGCCTGCCCCAATGGGGTGAATGCCATCTGGCAAGATAGACCAGCCCCGCCACTTACGGCCGCCTGGTCGCACCCAGAAAGCCTCAGCGGCGAGGCTGCAGCAAACAAGGCCCGCCGCATTGGCGCAGATATCACAGCCTTTGGCGCAGATGCGGCCGTCATCACCCTGCCCGATAGTCTGTGCTGGTTGCTAAACATCCGCGGCAGAGATGTGCCCCGCACCCCGATTGTGCAAGGTTTTGCGATCCTGTCCTCCTCGGGCGCCATCGCCCTTTTCGGGGACCCTGCTAAATTCGACAGCCTTGAGTTCAGCGAGAATGTCACGCTTATGGGCTGGGACGCTTTTGAGGCTTATCTTTCAAACTTCAAAGATAGAATGCTGATCGACTCCGCTTCGTTGCCACAAGCGGCCCTACAGGCCTTGGAACAAGGCGCGGTTAAAATCCTGCGCGGCACTGATCCCTGCGCCCTACCTAAAGCTTGTAAGAACACTACAGAACTCAACGGCAGCCGCGCGGCACACCTGCGCGACGGGGCCGCTATGGTTAATTTTATGGCATGGTTTGATGGTGCAGATCCCTCCAACCTCAGCGAGATTGACATTGTCAGAAAACTTGAAGGATTTCGCGCGGCCACAAACGTGCTGCATGATATCAGCTTTGACACGATCAGCGGCAGTGGCCCACATGGCGCCGTGGTGCATTACCGTGTGACCCATAAGACAAACCGCAAACTGGACAGCGACAGCCTATTGTTGGTCGACAGCGGCGGGCAATATCACGATGGCACAACCGATATCACCCGCACCCTGCCCCTCGGCACGCCAAGCCTCGAGATGCGCCAAGCCTTCACGAGGGTACTACAAGGCATGATTGCCATCTCACAGGTACGGTTCCCCAAAGGGCTCACAGGGCGCGACCTTGACTCGCTAGCCCGTGCTCCCCTTTGGGCTGCAGGTCAAGACTATGACCACAGCACCGGCCACGGGGTTGGTAGTTTTCTATCAGTGCATGAAGGGCCACAACGCCTATCACGAGCCACGGATGTTCCCCTTAAGGTGGGGATGATCCTGTCCAATGAACCGGGCTATTATCGTGCTGGTGCTTTTGGGGTGCGGATTGAGAATCTCATTGTGGTGCAACCTGCCCCAAACCTGCCCAAAGGCGATGATCGGGCCATGCTTGAGTTTGAAACCATCACATTGGCGCCCATCGATCTGCGGTTGATTGAAGCTTCCCTGCTCACAGTGCGTGAAAAAGACTGGCTTAATGCCTATCATCAACAGGTCCATGCAAAACTGACCCAGCTCCTGGACGCCACAACAGCGCAATGGCTAGCCAATGCGACAGCGGCCATTTGACTCCGGCGTCAGACAATGGAAAGATTGTCTTCTAATGACAAATCATATTAAAATTCGCGCCCTCGCAGGCGCATGGTCTATACGTGCTGCCGGTTCCGTTATTGCCGAAACCCATAGCGCATTGGAATTAATCGAGTGCGACTATGACCCAGTAATCTATTTTCCGCGGGATGATATCGCCATGGCTTTTATGGATTACACAGATAAAATATCCCATTGCCCCCATAAGGGCGATGCGCGCTACTTCTCAATCATTACCAAAAATGGGCCTATAGACAATGTAGCTTGGAGCTATGAAAGCCCTAATGCAGACATGCGCCAGATCAAAGATCACTTGGCGTTTTATCCCAATAATAAGATCGTTATCGAACACGTTTGATAAGGGCTTAAATAGTGACCACAGGCAGGGGCATAGTTTCAACGACAGGAGATGTTGTTAAGGCTAAAGAGGCACTCTCAAGGATTGAAAAAAACTTGTCCTATCGCCTCAGTATATATTTTAGGAGTAAACTCGGGACACAATTAGTGAAGTAGTCATATAAGCCCCATACAGAGGTCAAACTTTCTCGCTAATCTGTTACTTGCAACATCCGCCAAACAGACTTTGTAAGCCTAGTGGGAAACCCTTAAGTTCTTATTGGAACTATTCGGCCTCAGGTGGATTGCAGACAGCAATCCACGATAAAGATTATTTTGTTGCACGATTTAATGCGCCGCTCCCACTCAATTATTTATGGTATGATCTTTAATATATGAAATATCAAATAAATAAAAATGCCATGATATTACCTAATTCAATTTATCACATAACATAAATATAGTAATCAATATATTGATAATACTACCGATTTAAACCAAGTAATGAGCGTGCAGCGCCACGTGCCTCATCTGTCACCACATCACCGGCCAGCATACGGGCAATCTCGTCGATCCGCTCAGCAGGGTTCAGTAGTACAACCGTTGAAAGGGTCATCTCATTCTCAATACGTTTTTGAACCCGCCAATGCGCAGTACCCAAAGCCGCTACTTGCGGCGAATGCGTAACGACCAAGACTTGCCCCTCGGCGCCCAATTCGGCCAATCTGCGGCCCACCGCATCTGCAGTAGCTCCCCCCACGCCACGATCAATCTCATCAAAGATCATCGTGCGCTGTGACGCACCCTGCGACAGGCAGACTTTGAGTGCCAAAAGAAAACGGCTCAATTCCCCACCTGAGGCAATTTTTTCCAGCGCCCCAGTTGGCGCGCCGGGGTTCGTCGCGACGGTAAAGGCGACGGTGTCCGTGCCATTAGGACCATCCTCAGTGGTAATGATTTCGGTATTAAACACCGCACGTTCCATTTTTAAGGGAGCCAGCTCTGCAGCCATGGCTTTATCCAAAGCCGCAGCCCCAATTACGCGTGCCACATGTAAATCGAGCGCCACAATCCTGTAAGCAGATTGGGCCGCCTCAACTTCCACCTTCAAAACCTCTAGTCCGGCATTGCCGCTGTCCAAAGTCTCAAGCTTAAGCGACAGCAATGTTGAAATCTCAGACAGGTCATCAGGTGTCACCCCATGCTTGCGCGCAGCCGCACGGATCGCAAACAGCCGCTCTTCGGTTAGCTCCAGTTCAGACGCATTAAAATTCAAGCCGCCCAAGACAATCTCAATCTCTTGTTGTGCTTCACCAAGCGAATCAAGCGCAGAGTCTAGGGCCTCAGAAGCCAGACCCAATTGCCCATCCAGTTGCTGTGATGCGGTTTCCAGCCAGCGGGTTGCGTCCCTGATTTGCCCCTCCACCCCTTTGCCAGACAAAGCATCAAGCGCTTTGACAACATCAGCGCGAATTTTTACGGCAGCTTGCATCATACGCCGGCGCGCATCCAGAGCATCATCGTCCCCCGGTTGCACTTCGAGAGCCTCCAGCTCGTCCAACGTATGGCGCAGATACTCCTCCTCGGCAGCCAAAGCGCGAATTTTAGCAGTCAGCTCCGACAAAGCCGTTTGAGCCCGCGACAAACCACGCCAAGCGCCCCGGCAGGCCTCTCGCAACGGTATGGTCTCAGCATGCTCATCCAGTAGCGCCATATGGCCTTTTACATTCAAAAGCCCCCGATCATCATGTTGCCCATGCAATTCCAAAAGGGCTTCACTAATCTGGCGCAACACCTGCCCCGAACAGCGGCGGTCATTCACAAATGCGGTTTTCCGGCCATCTCTGGCGTTGATCCGTCGAAGGATTAACTCATCCTCAGGTTCAATTCCGCTGTCACGCAGAATGCCATTCACGGGATGGTCAGGGGGAATGTCGAACCAGGCCGTGACTTCGCCCTGTTCTGATCCTTGGCGCACAAGTTCAGCGCGGCCTCGCCATCCCAGAACGAAGCCAAGGCAATCGAGTAAAATCGATTTTCCGGCCCCAGTTTCACCAGTCAATACATTCAGCCCAGGCTGAAACTGCAGCTCCAACTCATCAATGATTAGTATGTCACGAACGCTTAAACCACGCAGCATCGCCGCCTCGCTTTGGTTACAGCCATTGGCCCTTGATCATCTGTCTATAGATTGTTGTCAGCCAATTGTCACCCGCGGCCTCAGATTTTAAACCGTTTCCACTGAGTAAAATAAGGCTGTCTTTGTACCAATCAGACCCCGCATATTGCTTGGCGAGCACTGCACCGGCGGACTGCGCCTCCGCTTTCAATCCCAGCGACAAATAAGCCTCAATCAAGCGATAAAGGGCTTCAGGTGTTTGGGCTGTGTCTCGGAATTCTCGAACCACAACACGGAACCGTTTCACCGCCGCCGTATAATAGCCCTTCTGCAGATAATATCTGCCAACTGTCATCTCTTTGGCTGCGAGATAATCAAACGCAAGATCAAACTTAGCTTTAGACTCAACGGCATACTTGCTATCTGGATAACGCTCTATCAACACGCGTAACTCTTGCAGAGCCTTGAAGGTGATACCCTGATCGCGGCCCACTTCAGCAATTTGATCATAGTAGCTCAACGCCAATATATATTGCGCATAGGCCGCATCTTCTGTGGCTGGATAAAAATCGATGTAGCGCTGTGCAGAGCTGCGGCTGTTAGGGTAATCGACTGCTTTGTGAAAGCTAAAAGCCTGCATGATCAAGCCACGTTTGGCCCATTCGGAATAGGGGTACAGACGTTCTATCTCACCAAAATATTCGGCAGCCTCTTCGGGACGATTTTTGTTCAACTTGTCCTCGCCAAGGTCATAAATTTCCTTCGCGGAATAGCTTTCAATTAAAACAGCAGACTCTTGTTTGAGCTTCGCGCAGGCAACAATAGCCGTAGCAAAAATGCACAGAAAAATGGCGTGATGAGACCGCATGGTGACCCTCATAGTTTGTTCTGCAACAGAGTTAGCACAGAAAGTTTTAGGGCAAAATGAAAGAGTTTAGTTTTTTGAGCAGAAGATTGCTTCTATGCAAAAATATGCGTATCTTCTTGCACTAATCCGGCCCCTGGCAACCGCTGGGACATTTCAAGATCACATTCAATCATCCGAAAGGATGCAGTTTGCATGAACAACTTGCGCAATAGCTTGTTGGTGACAGTATGACCGGCACGCCGACCCACATAGCGCCCAATAATCGGACCGCCAGCAAGTGCCAAATCGCCCATAGCATCCAACATTTTATGCCGCACAGGCTCATCTACATAGCGCATACCACCGGGACTCAAAACCTCAGCTCCATCCACCACAACCGCATTCAACAACGTCCCACCCAGTGCCAAACCTTTGGATTGCATCAAGGCCACGTCTGAATTTCGGCAAAATGTGCGGCTGTCGCAAAGCTCATGCACAAAACTGCCATTTGCAAGATTGAGTAATTTTGATTGTTGGCCGATGGCCACATCTGGAAAATCAATCGCAAAATCCATTTCAAGGCCCGAAAAAGGCACCAGCGCCGCATAGGCGCCGTTTTCACGAACTTCTACAGCTTCCAGAATTTCAACAGCACGGACAGGTTGGGATTGTTCCTGTAGACCGGCCTTCAGAAAGCCACGCACAAACTCAAGTGAGCTGCCATCCATGATGGGAACTTCAGGTCCGTCCAGTTCCAAGACAGCATTGTTGACTCCACAGCCCGCAAGAGCTGCCATCACATGCTCAACCGTAGAGACACCCACACCATCGGCATTTAGCAAGCGGGTACACAGGGCAGTATGAACAGCGAATTGCCAATTGGCAGAAATGAAACCGTCGCTATTTGCGATATCTGTGCGGCAAAACCAAATTCCAGTTTCAGCAGCAGCAGGACGCACACGCAGTGTCACATCACGGCCGTCATGAAGGCCAACCCCCGCAAACACCACTTCTGATTTCAAAGTCTTTTGCACAAGTACCCCGTTATTTTAATTAAAGACTACAACCACGCAATCACCGCTAGTTTGTGTCCTCCCGAGATACAACTCACTCTTTGTAACCATTTGAAACATCTATTAATCAGGTCAAGAGCAATGATGCCTTGTGACGGAATGAAAATAACAAGTGCCTAATTTATATAGAAAAAAAGGCGCCCAAAGGCACCTTTAAACAATTCATTGAAGATTGGCTCAATTAGCCTGTCGGCGTAAAAACGCCGGTATTTCGATTCTCACATCCGCTTCGTTGCTCGCGTCATCAGTTTCGAAGGCATGGCCGGCCATTTGCGAAGGTGGTGCAACGGCAGCTCGTTCGATAATTTCAGCCTGACCGGTCATCCGATTTATCATAGAATTGATACCAAATTTTCTTTTGGCTGGTGCCGGCGGAGGGGTGGTCCGAGGTTCAGCTGTTGCACGAGGTTCACCTCCTGGAACCCGCTCCACCGCGGCACGCAAACGCGCCATTGCTTCAGGGCTCGGAGTGCCCGGCACATGCTGAGTTGCCACCAACGGTACTGGCTCTTCCAACACAAATGTATCCAACTCTTCCGCTTGTGGCTGATAAGCCGGGGCTGGAATATCGTCGAATAAATGCGCAGGTTCTTGCGCTACTTCAGGCTGTTCTTGCTCAAAGGGAAATTCCAAAGCCGCTTGTTGATGCTCTGTCCCAACAGCTTCTTCAACCACCTCAGTAGGCGCGACCGCTAAAGACGAGCGGCGCAATGGCAACGCAGAAGCTTGGTTGGATTGATTGGCGTCGATCCCAGTGGCCACAACAGACACGCGCATTACGCCCTCCAAAGTTGTATCCAATGTTGATCCAACAATGATATTCGCATCCGGATCAACTTCTTCACGGATCCGGTTGGCTGCTTCGTCCAGCTCGAACAGTGTCAGATCTGCACCACCAGTGATATTGATCAAAACACCCTTCGCACCGCGCAGGCTGATTTCATCCAGCAATGGATTAGAGACAGCTTTGTCAGCCGCTTGGATGGCCCGGTTTTCGCCGCTCGCCTCACCTGTGCCCATCATGGCTTTGCCCATCTCGTCCATAACAGCACGAACATCAGCAAAATCGAGGTTGATAAGACCCGGGCGAACCATCAAGTCAGTCACACCTTTTACGCCTTGATACAAAACATCATCAGCCATGCTGAAAGCATCGGTGAATGTCGTATTTTCATTGGCAAGGCGGAAGAGGTTTTGGTTCGGAATGATAATCAGAGTGTCGACAACCTTTTGCAAATCCTCAACGCCCTCTTCCGCTTGGCGCAAACGTTTACTGCCTTCAAACTGGAAGGGTTTTGTCACCACACCCACTGTCAAGACACCCAATTCGCGGGCGGCTTGCGCAATGATTGGAGCCGCACCCGTACCGGTGCCGCCGCCCATACCTGCTGTAATAAAGCACATATGTGCACCAGCCAGCTGGTCCACGATTTGCTCAATGCTTTCTTCAGCTGCGGCAGCGCCAACTGTGGCTTTAGCACCTGCACCCAAACCTTCAGTGACTTTGATACCCATTTGGATTTTAACCGGGGCTTTAGATTGCTGCAAAGCCTGCGCATCGGTGTTTGCAACAACAAATTCAACGCCTTCAAGCTGTTTGTCTATCATATTATCGACAGCATTACCGCCTGCGCCCCCAACACCGAATACGGTGATGCGTGGTTTCAAGTCCTCATGTCCCGGCATGGTTAAGTTTAAAGCCATATTTTTTCCACCTGCTATGGCCGCACTGCTCTGCGGCAAACACCTATTTTAAGTATTCTAACGTGAACTTATTGTCACGTCACGAAAAAACTCTCATTTAATACAAAATATAGCACCATAGGCATCAAATAACGCTAAATTTTGGGGCCTCACATAGGCTACTTCTACCAATTATCCCGAAACCAGCGCATGGCGTGGCGCAAAGGGCGCCCTACCATCTGTGGTTGCGGCACTTCGAAATCCCACCACTCGTCCTGCGGGTTGGCTGCATTCAAAGCCAAACCGACGACACCAGAGAATGCCGGGCTTGTTGCTGCTTGTGGGAGGCCTTGGACCCGAACCGGGCGGCCAAGTCGGACATGCTGACCTAAAATACGGGCCGCCAAGCCATCCAATCCCGGTATTTGGCTTGCGCCACCGGTCAAAACGATCTGCTTGCCAGGCAAATCGTCAAATCCCGCCACATCGAGGCGGTCACGGACGTCTTCCAAGATCTCTTCCATCCGCGGACGGATAATTCCGATCAGCTCAGACCGGCTGACTTGACGGCGATCATGTTCCCAATCACCGCTGCTGCCATCGGTTTCGATCATTTCACGGTCATCCATGCCGGTAGCCATAGCGCCGCCGTAAAGAGTTTTCATACGTTCAGCTGCAGCCATTGGAATCTGAAGCCCCATGGAAATATCACTGGTAACGTAATCTCCACCCATGCGCACACTGTCCGCAAAAATCAGGTGTTTCTTGAAGAAGACCGAAACACCAGTCGCCCCACCGCCCATATCAATGCAGGCAGCACCCAGCTCTTGCTCATCTTCGACCAAAGCCGCGTGGGCAGAAACATAGGCAGAGGAAGCAACCCCCGCCAGCTCAACATCACAGCGCTTCACACAGCGGTTGAGGTTTTGAATGGCATGCTCTTGCACGGTCAAAATATGAAGATCTGCCGAAAGCTTTTGTCCGATATGGCCACGTGGATCAGTCATCCATGAGCGATCATCCAGGGTGAAGTTGACCGGTTGCGCATGCAATACAGCACGGTTTTGGCCAAAATCAGGTAGATCACAGGCCGAAAGTGCGCGGCCAATATCATGGGAATGCACGGCCTCATTCTCAGTTTGAACCTCGCCAAACACACCATAGCTGCGCGGCGCACCACCAGAAAAACAAGCGATGACATGATCAACCCGCACCAAAGCCATTTTCTGTGCAGCCTGAAGGGCCGTGCGAATGGCACGCTCAGTTTCAGCCATGGACTCAATCTCACCTGAGCGTATGCCGCGGGATTTGGTTGTAGCCGCACCAATGACACGGAAGCTGGATTGCCCGGCCATTGAGCCAATGACTTCGCCCGATGAAATATCGCTCGGCCCATCAAAGCGCAGAATTAAACAGGCCACTTTGGAGCTGCCCACATCCATCACCGCAACCACACCACGTTGGATAGCCGCTTTGCGCATCGCACGCATGGTACGTTGGGATTGATACAGGTCATTCATTTAGAAATCTCCAAAAATGTCACACCCTTAACCTGTTTCAGGCCCGCAAGCGCTTGGGGTCGCAGACGGAGGGTGGGGCGGCGCGGATTACGAAAATCTATTAATAATATATCGCGTTCAAACAGATCTTGCGCTGCACTCAGCACAATCACCTGCGCCAAAACCTGTTCAGGATTGGCCTCTGGAAGGGCAATAGTTTGACCATCCAACAGCACCAAATCCCAGCGTCGTTCTCCGATCCGTACCAAGCCGCGCAAACGATCTGATATCGGCGCCGCCGTGTCCAGCACACCGCGGGCCTCGCGCAGATAGGCAATCGCACCTTCTCCGGCAATAAGCGGTAAATGAGCAAAATCAGCGCGCAGAGGGACCCGGCGCAACATGTCACCCTTTGCAGAGATCAGGTGCAATCCTTCAAGGTTGCGCCAAATAAACTCTGGCTGAATTTCCGTCACCTGTACGGACAAAAGCCCACCAACCGAGGTGAGCACTGCGGCGCGCTCAACCGAAGGTATTTTTTCGATCCAACCGCGCATCCCCTCAAGATCTAACTCAAAAGCACTAATTGGAAACAAGTTTCCAAATTGCACACGAATTTCGTCCGACAACAAAGGCGAAGCGCCTTCTATTGTTAGGGTTTGCAATTGATGCACCGGCTGGTTTTGCACTGAAGCCTGAGCCTCTTGCACCATAACTCGCAGATAATCGCGATTTTCAACCTGTGACAGGAACACCCAACCCAGCCCCACAATACCAAGGGTTGGCAAGCCCACCCGTACCAGAGCACGAAACAAGGGTGTGAGCCAAAGCCGTTGCATCCGGTAGCTGAGCAAAGATGGTGCTGGATCAGAGACCAGAGTTACATCGTCGCGCAGCATGGAACCTGCATATTTTGGAGCTTTCATCATCGGTTGCATGAGGCATCCTCCACCAAAAATCGGCATAATTCGGGAAAGGAAATTCCAACCGCTGTAGCCTGTTCCGGCGACAAGGAGGTGGGTGTCATTCCCGGCTGCGTGTTGGTTTCCAACAAGATCAACCCAGCAAGCCCACGCGTTTCATCCCAGCGAAAATCTGTCCGCGAGATACCACGACAGCCCAAAACAGCGTGGGCTTTGAGAGCATACTCAAGGCAGGCTTGGGAAATATCCTCAGGCAGCTCGGCCGGCACCACATGTTTGGAACCCCCTTCAACATATTTAGCATCATAGTCATACCAAGTGTTGGTCAAAATATCGGTGACGATCAAAGCCCGGTCGCCCACGACCGTTGTAGTCAGCTCACGGCCTGGCGCAAAGGCTTCTACCATCACCATATCGGGCATATCAGCCGACAGCTCCGGCGGAGCGCTGGCACCCAGATACACCAGATACACGCCAACAGATGAGCCCTCATTGTTGGGCTTGATGACATAGGGCAGCGGCATCGGGTGCGCGCCGACAAGATCTTCACGGGCCATCAAAAGGCTATCCACCACAGGCAGACCCACACCCCGGAATACATCTTTGGCTTTTTCTTTATCCATCGCGAGTGCCGAGCACAAAACGCCAGAATGCGTATATGGAAGCTTCAACCATTCGAGCACCCCCTGCACACAGCCATCTTCACCCCAACGCCCATGCAGCGCGTTAAATACCACATCGGGATCGGCAAGAGTCAGCTCATTTACGAGGTCAGGGCCAGCGTCGATTTCGACAACGATATAGCCCGCCTGCCGCAAAGCGGTGGCGCATTCTTGGCCTGTAGACAGAGACACAGCACGCTCCGCGCCGGGTCCACCCATCAATACAGCCACAGTTTTGGGAGTCCTGCTCGACATACCCAC
>MDSY01061580.1_pt1 | contig 26063 bp, 1 predicted proteins | sample 811131 | NCBI WGS metagenome assembly MDSY01 (sample SAMN05326643, study PRJNA326480) | marine metagenome | isolation source: seawater | place: Atlantic Ocean: South West | collected 2010
GGTGGGAGGGATTAGGGGGGGTTCGGAGGGGGGGGTTCGGAGGTGGGGTTCGGAGAGGGGGTTCGGAGGGGGGGTTGGGGGGGGGTTAGAGAATAGGGAGTCACCTGTCGACCCAACTCTTGTCGCCGGTGAGATGTCCGCGATCGGTGGGCGCCGCGAACCGGAGCACCACCTCGTCGCCGTCGCTCCACGTAGCGTCGGCATTATCTGGGTCGCTCACCTCGAATGAGACGAGCCTCGGGGCGGCGGCGGCCCCGTAGCCGCCGCTGAGAAAGGCGGGCGCGAGGCCGGCGACGCGCTCTCCGCGCGCGTTCCGCAGCGCGCCCACGACGCTCACGAAAGCCTCACCGGGATTCGGCGGCGTCGGGAAGGGAGTGAGCACGGTGACGACAAAGGTGACCGGGTCGAGCCACTCGCCCCTATAGTCGGCACCCAGCGGCTGCGAGAAGGCGAAGAGCGAATCGACGTAGAGCCGGCCGCCGCGCGCCTCGCCGCGGTCAGTCGGCCGGTCAAACTCGAGACGGAACTTGTCTCCGACTGCCACCTTCTTGTGGATGCCAAGCGGCGCCGAGTTGATGGCGATGAAACGTTCGAGCCTCGGCGGCTCGGCGCTCCCAAAGTCGCCCTCGAGCAGCGCCGGCGACGTCGACGTCTCCCCGCTCGAGCAGACGCGGTTCGAGGCGGTGCAGAGGAGCGGTGAAATCACCTGTGCGCTTGTGATCCCGACGAGTGGCGGCGCCGCGAGGTGCGGGTCAAGCACCTCGATGACAAAGGTGGAAGCGTCGCGCCATGCGCCCGCGTAGTCCGTGCCGAGAGAGTGCGAGAAGTTGAAGAGGCTGTCGACGAGGGCACGGCCACCCGAGTGCGGCGCTGCACGGTTCGTGGCAACATCAAAGCTGATCTCGATCCGATCTTCGCGGTTGTACCCGAAGCCGGCGTTGGACGGATCGTACGCGCGCAGCGCGCTGATGCGTGGCGGCGCGTCGCTCCCAAAGCTCCCGGTGATCGGCGCGCGGGCAGAGCTCACGCGCGAGGTTTGCTGGCGCGTGCGCAGCCCCCCCTCGCGGCGCACAGAGACCGCCACCGGCGGGCTCTCGTCGGCGTCGAGCACGCTTTTGAATGTGATGACTAGCAGCGTCTCGTCGCGCCATTCTCCGCGGTACGCCATCACGGACGGCAGCGGTACCTCGACGCCTGCGGCGTCCTCGAAGGCGACGAGATCGTCGACGGCCGAGCGGTTGGCGAGCTTCCGTCCTAGCGCGCCAGGGCCGTTCGTCTCGCGGTCAAAGGTGAGGTGAAGCTCGTCGCCGGGGCCGAGCCGCGTGTGGCGCCCCTCGAAATCGTACGCGACCACCGAGCCCAGCAGCGGCGGCGCGTAGTACACATCCTCGTTCTCGGTGGTGACGCGCACGTCGGCGGTGGCGGCGAGCGAGGTGCGCGCGCCGTTCACAATCGTCCCGGCGATCGAGACGCGCGCGTCGCGATCGATCTTGCGTGGCGCACCGCCCGTGTCGGCGACGGTGAGCTCGAAGCTCGAGGCGTCAATCCAGCAGCCGCTGTAGTCGTCGCCGACGAGATCCGATGAGAAGCGGAAGAGCGAGTCCACGTAGCTGCGACCGCCGCAGAAGCCGCCGCGATCGGTCGGCTTGTCAAAGGCGACGCCGAAGCGGTATCCGCGGCCATAACGCGCGTCGCCGTCGAGGCGGCCCATCGTGCTGAAGCCGAGCACCTTGAGCGAGTTCAGCGAGGCGGAGCCGTAATCCCCGAGGAGCTCAATCGGCGCTCCCATCGGCGTCGGCAGTGCAGAGAGCTCGGCGCGGTTGCGAAGCGCGCTGCCCGCGGCGAGCGAGACGTTGGCGATGCCGATGCGCGGCGCATGAGCGGCGGGCACGTGCACCCGCAGCTGGAAGGTGGAGTCGTCGCGCCACCAGCCGGAGTAGTTCAGCCCGACGGGCTCCGAGAAGGCAAAGAGCCGCGAGATGTCCGACTCGGTGAGCATCGTTTCGCTGCCGCCGCCGTCGGCTGCCGCGCCAGTTGGACTCTCGGCGTAGCCTTCCGCGCCAGGTTCACTCTCACCGCCAGATTCGCTCTCACCGCCAGATCCGGATCCGATCTCGTCATCGGCTGCCGCGCCAGATGCACTCTCGACGTAGCCTCCATCGCCAACCTCGCTCGAGCCTTCGTCGCCAGCTTCGCTCGCGTTGCGCCCGCGGTTCGTCGCCATATCGAAGCCGATCGTGAAAACGTCGCCGGCGCCGTAGGCGCCATCGCTGTCGAGCGGGTCTTCGACGACGAAGCTGACGATCCGCGGCGGCTCGGCGCTGCCGTAGCTGCCGTGCATGAGCACACGGTGTGCGCGGTCGGCTGCGAGCCGCTGCTCGCCGTCCAGCGCGTAGCTCCCCTTCTCCAGGCGGTTGTGCACGGAGCCGACGACGCGTGCCGTGGCTACGCCGAGCTCTGGAGCCTGCGCACCCACTGAGAGTACCGTCCCCTTGAAGGTGGAATCATCGAGCCAATCTCCCGAGTAGTCATCGCCGAGCGGCGGCTCGAAGGCGAAGAGCGTGTCCACGTAGCTGCGCTGGGGCGAGGCGCCGTTGCGGTCGGTTGCGCGCGTGAAGCCAAGGGTGAGGGTGTCACCCGGGTCAAAGGCCTCGGCCGAGTCGTCGGGGTCGTCGACGATGAAGCTGCTCAGCTGCGGTGGCTCGTCGCTGCCAAAGTTGCCGCCGAGCGCCGTCACCGAGCCCGTGCCCGCCGTGCTCGCGCCCGTGCCCGCCTCGCAGCGCACGGGGCCGAGCACCTCGACCGCGGTTGCGTGGTCGGCGCCAGCTTCGGCGAGCGTGCGCGGCGCGGCGCCCGCCGCAGCGCCCACCGCAGCGGTCGTCACCACAAAGGTGGAGGCGTCGCGCCACTCGCCGCTGTACTCTTCGCCAAGTGGCGTCGAGAAGCGGAAGAGGGCGTCCACAAAGGCGCGGTCGCCCGAGAGGGGCCAGCCGGGGCGCACGTTGAGCGGCGCGTCCCAGACGAGGCTCAGCGCGTCGCCCACCTCCCACGTTGGCACGAGAGTCTCGTTCTGCGCCCCTTCGAACGCAAGGTGCACCAGCCCGGGCACGTGCCCACCTGCCTCGTTTCGGCCGACGCCGAAGGAGCCGCTGAGCGTCGTGCGGTGATCGATTGAGGCGCGCCGGCGCGCCTCACTCACGAGGCGATCGCCCGCCGCATGGCTCACGTCGCCCGCGACGCGGTCGCCGTCGGTGTCGCTGCCGTCCTGGCGGAGCGAGACGAGCGTGCTGCCCACGTGCGCGAGCGCGCCGCGCGCGTCGATGAGCGTCACGGTGAATGCGGAAGCGTTGGTCCACCCGCCGCTGTAGTCAGCGGCGAGTGCGGGCGTGAAGGTGAAGATGTCGTCGACAAAGGCGCGCTCGCCGCGTCGCGGCCCCCCACCCATGTCTGTAGGCACGTCAAAGTGGATCGTCACCTGATCTCCCATTGAGACATTCGAGTCACCATTGTGAGGATCGCTCGCCACGGCGCTCTTGATCCGCGGGAGCGCATTGCGCGTGGGCGTGGGCGAGCCCGCCGTCGAGGGCGCCGAGCTCGCCAACCCGGCGCTCCGGACGGCTGTCGTCGCGTCGGTCGCGCCGCCACGCAGCCGGACCGTGGCGGGCGCGCCCGAACAGACCCCAGGCGCGACGCACGCCTCGCCCGCCGCGCAGCCCCACGCGCCGAGCTGTGCGGGCGCGGCGCAGTCAGGGTCGAGAGCGCCGCAGTTGCAGTGGCAGCCGTCTCTCGCCGCGTACGTGGTCGCCGCGCACATCCAGCCCGGCGGGTGGTGCACCACGTCGGCTGCCGTCAGATTCGGCGCTTGCGGAAGTGAGCCCGCATTGATCACCTCGATCAGTAGCTCGTCCGCCGAGCGCCACCGCGCCACGTAGTCGCTGCCAATCTGCGCAGAGAATGTGACGATCCGGTCGACATCCTCTTTGGTGAGCAGCCGCGCTGTACCGCCACTGGGCTCGGCAGCGAGGCCGCCTCGGTCTGTGCTCCTATCGAAGACGACGAGGAGCTGGGCGCCGTGCACCGCCGCGTACGGCGCGCCGTGGCCGAGCGAGACCGCCGTGCCGCCGCCCTCCGGCACGGGGGTGAAGGGCGCGAGCACAAGAAAGGCGATCGCTGGCGGCGCGTCGCTCTCAACACCGCCTTGCACCGTGGCCGTGATCGGATCGAGCCGCTCCGCCTCGGTGGGCGAGTACCGGCCCTCGGCGCCGAGCGCAAAGGCGGCGCGCCCGGGGAGTGCGAACGGGTAGGTGGTGACGACCGTCACGTTGGGCTGCGTGGTGCTGCCGCTCGCGCGGAGCACGCTCACCACAAAGGTGAAGCCGTCGCGCCACTCGCCACGGTAGTACTCACCGAGGGTCGTCGAGAAGCGGAAGAGGCCGTCCACCAAGCCGTGGCCGCCGGAGCGACCGCAGAGCCACGCGAGCTGGTGGGTGCACGCATCTGCCGCGGGCTGCGCGTGCGCATCGAAAGAGATGATGATCTCGTAGGCGCCGCTGAGCGCGTCGGCGACATGTCCGTCGAGGGCGCGCATGGTCGCGTTGAGCATGCGCGGCACGCGCACATGCTTGAGAGTGCCGACCGAGCGCGAGGGAGGCGCGTTGAGCAGCGGGCTGCGCAGCTCGCCCACGACGCTCACGGTGAGTCCGCGGTGGACGCGCACGGGTGGCGCGGCCTTGGCGGTCATGGTGAGCGTCAAGGTGGACGCGTCGCGCCACTCGCCATGGAAGGCGTCGCCGACGCGCTGCGGCAGCGCGAACGAGCGGTAGTGCTCCTCTGGAGAGGAGAAGCTCAAGAGGGAGCCAATGTAGTCGCGGCCGCCGGTGTCGAGCGCGCGGTTGGTGGCCATGTCGAAGGCGATCTCGAGCGCGTCACCCGCGCTGTAGACGGTGTCGCCCTCATCGGGGTCGCACGCGGTGAAGCTCGCCACGCGCGGCGCGGCGAGCGAGCCGAGGCTGCCCTCGAGCACCCGCTCGTCCGTCGAGGGCTCCGAGGTGCCCGCGGCCGAGGTCACGTCGGCGCAGATGGTCGGGGTGCGTTCGGGGCAGCGGCGCACCGCGACGCGCGTCTCGTTGATCGCCACGCCGTGATTGATCGGCTCGCGCACGTCGACCACAAAGGTGCTGGTGTCGACCCACACGCCGCCGTAGTCGTCGCCGAGCTTGGCCGAGAAGTCGAGGATCGCATTCACAAAGAGACGGCCACCCGATACGCCGACGGGCGTCAGAAGGGCGTTGGGGTCCGAGTCGAGTACTCCACGCCAATTGCGGTAGCGCACCGAGACGGCGCGCTCGAAGACGACGGTGATGATGTCGCCCTCGCTCCATCCGGGACTCGAGTTGTCTGGGTCGGAGGCGACGACAGCGGCGAGGCGAGGGGGCACGGCGCTCCCGAGCGTGCCCTCGAGGACGAGGGCCTGCTCGCTCGAGGCAGCAGCGGAGGTGCCGCCAGCGTTCCGGATCCGCGGCCCCGAGCGCAGCCGCACGCTCGTGCGCCCGGGCGCCGGCTCGAGCCCCGAGGTGCTCAGCACAGTCGTCGTGACCGGCGAAGGCACATGGATGAACTTGGAGAAGGCGCACTCGGCTGGCGTCTTGCCGGCGCGCGCACAGAGATCGGCGGGCGTGTCGACAAACTCCTTGGGACCGAAAACGTCGAAGCCCTCCCAGAAGAGGATGATCTGCCCGTCGAGGAGCAGCTCGAACATGCCGTCGACAGCCACCGCCTGCGGCGCGCCGAGCGCGCGGCTCACGGCCACTGTCGCCGGCTCGCTCGCTATGGCAATCGAGGCGCCCGCAGGGTCGACGACGGTGATCACAAAGGTCCACTCGTTCTCCCAGCGGCCAGTGTACGCGGCGCCGAGCGAGGCCTCGTCGCCGCGCGCGGCGAGCAGGTGCGAGGGCTCGGTGCACGGCTCGGGCAAGGGAGGACACACGTCCTCGGAGACGACGAAGCCGAAGAGCGCATCGACGTACGTCTTGTCGTACGTTTGCGGCTGCGCCGCAAGCGCGGCGATCCCCTCGGCGGAGGGCTCCTCGAGTACGATCGAGATGACGTCGCCGGCACCGTACCCCGTGGTGGCGCCCGCAGCCTTGGCGAGCCGGACGCGCGTCTCCGCCGCTGGCGCCGCCTCCCAATTGCGCCGCGTGCGGCAGCGCGCCAACGGGGGCCTCGCGAGGTCGGCGAGTTTCCACGTGCCGCGGACGACACTCTCGCCGTTGGCGTCGACCCACGCGTCGGTGCAATTCACTGGACCTCCGTGGGGGGTGTACTGCGAGGTGCGTGGCGTGCGGTAGTAGGTGAAGCTGAGCCCCGTGTCGCTAAAGTCGACGCAGTTGAGCGCGACAAAGAGGGGCACGCTGCCCACAAAGGAGGGGTCCTTGGCGGCGGTGCGACAGCTGAGCACCTCGCTCACGTTCGTCGTCGCGTCTGGCGGCTCGGCGGCCACGGTGGCGGCGGCGGCGGCGATCGCGCCCGCGTCTGCGGCGCCCCAGCGGCAGCAGCGCGCGTCGGTCTCATTCGCCGTCGCATTCGCCGCCGAATGCATGAGCGTGGACGCGAGGAGCGTCCAGCGCGTGCCGCCGCTCGCAGGTCCGCGCGGGCTACCTTCGAGCAGTGAGAAGCTCGCTGGCTGCTCGTAGTAGCGCACGAACTGCGCAGTGCGCACGAACTGCTGCCCGTTGATCGCAACGCTCACGCGGACGCCGAGACCGGCGGTCGCCTCGACGCCGCCAGCAGCGCGCGGGATCGTGGGGCAGCGAAGGGACCCCACCGCCACCGCCACCGCCTCCGTCTCGAACGGCTCCAAGCCGCCATCGTCGTCGTCCCATTCGCCCCAGCGGCAGCGCGCGAGCCCGCGTATTGGCGGCGCATACGTGCCCAGTGCGTCGACACCCTCGAGAGCAATCTGGACGAGGGTGCCGCCGTCGCTCGGTCCCGCGTCGGGGGCGACGGTGGAATCGGTGAGCGCGTCGACGGGAGGCTCCTCATAGTAGACAAAATCGAGCCCCGTGTCGGCAAAAGGCGCGATTCCGTTGAGTGAGACGTAGAGACGGTGCGGCCCGAGCTCGGCTGCGTCGACAGCGCTCGAGAGGCACACGAGCGCGCGCGCGGCGAGGCGGAGCGGCGCGACGACGCGCGAGGGGTCGGTGCCCCACCGGCAGAGCGCCTGCTCCGGCGTGTCCGCGTTGAAGGCGTCGAGCGCAAAGCCGCGAAGCTCGACGACGGTGCCACCGTCGATGGGCCCACCGTGCACCGAGAGTGAATCGAAGGCGGCGCGCTGCGAGAATCCTTCGCGTAGCTCGGGGGCGACGCTCGTGTTGAGGAGGTTGGTCACCGAGCGCGTGGATGCGAAGAGGAGCTCGTCGCCACGTACCACCGCCTGCCGGATCAGCTCGGAGATGACGGCCACCGAGGGCATCAGTGCGCTCTCATGGGGCATCACCTCGAGGAGCACGCGCACGGCGCGGTCGTCAGTGCGGTCGTCGTCGGCGCCGTCGGCGCCGTCGGCGCCGTCGGCGCCGTCGGCGCCGTCGGCGCCGACGCGCAGCACTCGCAGCCGCGCGGCGCTCACGTTGAGCCCGTCGCCCTCGCGGAGCGTGAGCGCGAGCTCGTCGACGAGACTGCGGCGGAAGTCGAGCTGCGCGAGCGAGCCCTCGCCGATCGTCTCAAAGGCGAGCGCGTCGCCAAAGGTGAGCACGAGGCGGCGCGAGCGCTTGGGCTCGAGCGAGTAGAAGGAGAAGTGGAAGGGCGTCGTCGCGTAGTCGAGTCCGTTGAGCGCGACGGCGAGCTCATGCGTGCCCGTCTCCGCCTTGAACGGCGTCACGCACTCAAGCTGCGAGCCGTTCACAAAGCTTGCGAGCGTCTCGTCCGACGAGAAGCCGTCCGAGAAGCGGCAGCGCGCGTGCTGCGGCGTGTCGCGCCCCTCGTACTCGTGGAAGCCCAACCCGTAGAGCGTCACCGCGGTGCCACCCGCAGTGGTGCCGCCGCTCACAGGCGCGAGCCCCGTCACGTCGTACGGGTCCGCATAGTACTTGAAGGTCTCGCCGGTGCGCACAAAGTCGACGCCGTTGAGCGCGACGACAATCTCGCGGTTGGCGTCGTCGAGCCGCTGGCTCACAGGGGCACCACTCATGGCGCCGAGCCGATCAAACGAGGGGCAGATGAGCGTCTCGTTCCGAAGCACCGTTGGCGTGGTCTGGTAGCTCGCCTCGTAAGCGCTCAGCTGGCGCGAGGCTGAGCGCACGTCGATGACAAAGGTGGACGAGTCGGACCAGGCGCCCTCATACTCATCTCCGGGCGAAGGCTCGATCTCGAAGAGCGAGTCGACGAAACGCTTGCCGCCCGCGCGCGCGCCGAGGTCCGTCGGCAGCTGGAAGCGGAGCGTGAGCGTGTCACCGGCGCCAAAGCTCGAGTCGCCGCCGTCAGGGTCGCCGGCGACGGCGTCGATCAGCCGCGGCGGCTCGGCTCGACCCACGCCAGCGTTGCGCGCCTCGAGCGGCGCTGAGAGCGCCGCCGCCGCAGCCGAGGTGCCCGCGCCGTTCCGAATCCGCATCGCCGCGGGGGCACCGTCGGCGCCGCGCGGCGTCACGCGCACGTCGGCTCGGAGCGCGCTGCCGTTGAGCGTCACACTCTCGCCGCTCGCATTGACGATGCTCACTTCAAATGTGGAGGCATCTGCCCAGCCGCCGCGATATTTGGCGCCGATGGACGCGCTGAACTCGAAGAGCGCGTCGACGAGGTCTGAGCCCCCGGAGACGGGTCCGCCAGCGCGGTCCGTCGCGCGGTCGAAGATGATACCGAGCACGTCGCCTTCGCCGTAGACCTCGTCGCCGTTGTCCGCATCCTCCACGTAAAAGTGGACCACGCGCGGCGCCACCGACGGATCACCGAGGCTGCCACTGAGCACTGCCGCGCCTTGGGCGGCGCCCGAGTTGCCCGCCGCGTTGCGCACGAGCCCGCCGTGGCGGTCGCGGAGCTGTGCGGCCGTCACGCCCACGACTGGAGCCGACGCCGCGCCACCGGCATCGACGACCGTGACGACGAGCGTCGAGCCGTCGACCCATGCGCCGCCGTAGTCGGCGCCGAGCGGCGCGCCAAACTCGAAGAGTGCGTCGACCGCCTCGCGGTCGAGCAGGGCTATGGCGTCCCCACTGGCATCCCCGCTCGCACCCCCACTGGCGACCGCCAGGCTCTCGCCGCCTCGATCTGTGAGCGCGTCGAAGGTGAGAGTGAACGTATCGTTCACCGAGAGGATGCCATCGCCGTTGTCCACGTCTGCAGCGACGAAGCTGAGCAGCGCTGGGGGGCGCACCTCCCCAAAGTGTCCGCCAAGGGGCACGAGAACGCTCGCGTCTGCACGCAGCCCCCCCGCCGGATTCTGGATGAGCGCACCATCATTATTAATTATGGTCGAGACGAAGAGCTCGCTCGGCCGCGTCCAAGGGAGCACGCTGCCCGCCACCGAAGGCACGAGGCCGGTGGGCTCGACGATGGTGACCACAAAGGTGGAATCGTCCCGCCACTCGCCCTCGTAGTCGTCGGCCACCGCTCCTTCCGAGAAGTGGAAGAGGGCGTCCACGTAGGCGCGCGCTCCGTAGCTCGCCGCGGCGGCGCCGCCGCGGTCTGTCGGCTTGTCGAAGCCAATCACGAGAGTGTCGCCGACGCCGTAGGCGGCATCGGCGTTGTCGTCATCGCGCGCCTCGTAGCGGACGATCCGCGGCGCCTCCATCGAGCCAAAGGTGCCGCGCAACGCCGGCTGGCGCAAGTTGGCCGGCGGGTTGCGCACGTCGGCGCGTAGCCGCACGCGCGTGACGCCGAGCCTCAAGCTCGCGACGCGGATCGTGGTGTTCACGTCGGAGCCGGCCGCATACGGCACGGGCACGACGCCCGCGTATGCGTTGCCGAGAGCATGCTCCGGCGTCCCCGCAGGCGCAGGGCATTCGAACTGCAGCAGATACTCGGATCCGTCAGCTGTCCAGTGCGTCGTATAGCCGACGCCGCCGGTGAGCTCGTACACGGGGCACTCGCCGCCAAAGGGCGTGTCGCACTCGGGCGCGGCGGCACCCATACCGTCCACTCCTTCCATGTATGGGTTGGCAAACGCGAAGAGCTCGTAAACGTCGATCGACGCGTTGCCCGACTTGTCGGTCGCCATGTCGAATTCAAATCGGAGCGTGTCGCAGTAGCCGAGCACGGCGTCGCCGTTCTCGTCGTCAACGAGGGTGACGGCGGTGAGCCGCGGCGGCACGATGGCACCGAATGAGCCGCCGAGCACCGCATCGCACGCCGCGCCCGCGCAGCCGAGCGAGCTCCCTGCCGCATTCGTCACGTTGCTCACGGTCGCATTGGACGACGAGACCGCCGTACGGACCGAGACCACGGTGACGCCCACTTGGGGCGGCGCCGCGGCATCCTCGGTGTGGTTCGCGGTGACTTCAAACGCGTCCGCAGCAACCCAGCGGCCCGAGTAGCCTGTGCCGAGGCTGTGTGAGAAGGCGAAGAGGCTGTCGACAAAGTCTGCGCCGCCCTCATCGCCGACGGCGTACCCACCGCAATTCGTGAGCTTATCGAAGCGGAGCGTGATGGTGTCGAGTGTGCTGAAGGTGGCGTCGGCGTTGTCGGCGTCAGTGGCGGTCGCCGAGACCAGCCGCGGCGGCGAGGCGTCCCCAAAGGAGCCTTCGAGGCGCAACGGCGCCGCGGCAGGCTCCGAGTGGCCGAGTTCACTCCGCAGCCGCGCGCTATTGTTAAAGAAGACGAGCGTGTCGGGGGGAAGCGTGCCGTTGCCAAGTGCGCACATGTCGCCTCCTGCGTCGGCACACGCACCGCCGTCGAAGAGCGGCCGACCCACATCTGTCGGGTCGACGACAGTCACTTGAAAAGTAGACGCGTCGCGCCAGCTGCCTGCGTAGTCCGTGTCGAGCGAGTGCGAGAAGGTGAAGAGGCTGTCGACGAAGGCACGGCCGCCCTCGGTTGGCCGCGCGTTGACCGCCGCGGCGGTGAGCGCGTCCGTACGCATGTCGAGACCGATCGTGAGCGTGTCTCCGGCGCCGTAAACGGTATCGCCGTTATCAGGATCGTCGGCGACTAAGCTAAGGATCGCTGGCGGCCGAAAGGAGCCGTAGTCGCCGCGGAGCAGCGGCGGCGCTGTTGAGCAGCAGGTGGCGTCCCCTTCCAGGCAGCTGGGGTCGTAGCCAAACGCCGCGCATACAGGACCGGCGAGCTCGCTGAGTCCGTCGGCGCTGCGAATACCCATCCGGTCCGGGAGAAGCCCAAAACTGAAGAGATCGTCGTAGGCGTAGCCTGTGTACGTGAGCCAGGGAAGGAGGGTGGACTCCTGGAGCCGGGCGAGCTCAGCAATCTGCGGCCGCAACGCAGCGGAGCCAGATCCCACCGGGGGCGCGGGCGTCTCGCCAACCTCGTGGACTGTGATCACAAAGGTCCGTGCGTCCGTCCAGACGCCCGTGTAGTTCTCGGCGAGCTTTTGCGAGAAGACGAAAAGCTGGTCGATCTGGCGCAGCGTCAGTGGATCCTCGCAGCCAGATGCACACCCCGCGCGGTCCGTGTCCGCGTCGAAGCGCAGCGTGTAGCGGTCGCCGGCAGAGAGCACCACGTCGAGATTGTCGTCGTCGTCGACTTCAAAAGAGACGAGCTTGGGCGAGAGCGGCGGCGCAAGCAGCTGCATGGTTTCGAGGGGGAGCTGCGTCACGTTGCCCGCGGTGCCACCAGCCGTGTACAGCGCCGGCCGCACCCCCATATCGATCCGGGAGAACTGGCTGGCGCCAAAGCCATCCACGCTCAGGTCGAGGTTTGTGCGCACCACGAGGGTCGAATCATCGGCCCAAGTGCCGTTGATCATGGGGCTGCCGACGGTGAAGGCATCGGGAGGGAAGACCTGGAAGAGCGCATCGATGCACTCGAGCACCATTCCGTCCGCCGCGTCAGGATCGCAGCCGGCGGGGAGAGCTCCGCTGACATCACCGCGGCCGCGGTCGCTCGCGCGGTCGAGGGTCAAGCGGAGCTCCCACTCCTGCCCCAGGAGAGTCTCGCGGGCGGTGAGATTGACGAGCGTGGGTGCCACCGAGGGCTCGCCAAAGGACCCACTCAGCGCGAGCATCACGTTCGGCGCGCTCGGCGCCGAGTTGCCCGCGGCCGTGCGCACGGGCGCGCGCCAGTGAGCGAGCGTCGGCTCGGCACCGAGCGAGGCGTTGTCGAGGTGGAGCGAGGCATTGTTCGCGTCGTGCACCGTCACGGTGAAGAGCGAGCCGTCCGTCGCCCATTCTCCCGAGTAGTTGGCGCCGAGGCTCGCATTGGCGCCGTAGGCGCCGACCCAGCCGACAATCTCGTCCACGTATGCGACACTGCCCGCGACCGCGTGGCCGCCGCGATCGGTCGGCCCGTCCCACACGAAGACGATCGTGTCGCCGTCACCCCAGACATCGTCGGCGTTGTCGTAATCGTTAGCGCGTGCCGCCAACAGCACAGGTGGCGCGACCATGACGCCAAAGTCGCCAGAGAGGCGCGCGGGCGGCGCGGCGGCGGCGAGCAGACACTGTGAGTCGTGGCTGAACAACGCACAGGCAGTGGCGGCGGCACCGTTGCGCAGCGGGAGCGCGTCGACACGTGGCGACGGCCAGACTGCCGTGGCGCCGATCGTGACGTTGTCCGCGCCTCCCGCTGCGTCTACGATGTCGATGACAAAGACGGAGCCATTGCTCCACGCGCCGCGGTAATCGGCGCCCAGCACGGCGCTAAAACCAAAGAGGCGGTCGACGAGCTCGCGCGTGTTGGCGCCTTCGCTGCTCGCCGCCTGATCCACGACGCGATCGAAGACGAGTCGAAGCTGATCACCTCTGCCGTAGACCGTGTCGCCATTGTCGGGGTCATCGACCGAGAAGCGCACGATCACCGGCGCGTCGAGGCGACCGGCACCGCCGCCGACGACCACGGGCGTGCCGGCGGCGCGCGAGGAGCCAGCGCGGTTGCGAATGCCGCCGAAGTCGCCGTCATCATCGAAGCCGTCACCGCGGGGGTACACGAGCATGCGCCGCGTGCGTGCTTCGGCGTCATAAGCGGCGCTCATGTCGAGCGGCGCCGGCGGCGCGACGCCACCCAAGCACAAAGCCGCAGCGCCCACCGCACAGCCGTGCGCTGTCTCAGCGAGGGTGCTCAGCGTGGTGGGCGCGCTCAGCACCCGAACACGCAGCGCGGAATCGTCAAGCACCCACTCGCCTTCGTAGTCATCGCCCGGTGGCACTGAGAACCAAAGCAAGTTGTCAACCCACGCCTTGTTACCGCTCGGAGCGCCATTGGCGCGGTTGGTCGGCATGCCGAAGCGCACGAGGAGCTCGTCGCCCGCGCCATAGGTAGCGTCGCCATTGTCTGGATCTGAGCCAATCACGCTCTCGACCTCGGGCGGCAGTGCGCTCCCAAAGTGACCCGTGAGGATGACCGCGCTCGCGTTGCGTGCGTCGCGGCAGCAGCAGCCGGCGGCACGCGCGCACGCCTCGGGATCGTACGCGGCGCAGCAGCCGCTGTTGCGCACAGCAGCGGATTTGGGCCGCACCGTCGTCCTGCTGACGAGCGGCTCGGCGCCATCGGCATCGCGCACCGCGATCGTCAGGGTGGACTCGTCGACCCAACGCGCGGAGAGCGCGCCGCCGAGGCTGTGCGAAAAGTCAAGTAGCGAGTACACGTCATCCACAGTGCCGTCGGCGGCGGTTGCATCGCCGCCGCGATCGGTCGCAATGTCGAATTCGACGGTGAGCGTGTCGCCGGCGCCATAGACGCTGTCGCCGTTGTCGAAGTCGTTCGCCTCGAAGCGCACAATCGCGGGGCCGGCCGTTTTACCGTAGCCGCCAGCGAGCGCCGGCGAGCTCTCCGAGGCGCGCTCCGAGGTGTGCGCGCGCGTGCGGATGGCAGAGTCAGCGCGCGGGCGCACGGTGGCCGCGTTGAGCATCGGCGTGCACCCCGGGCACGTTGGCTGCAAGATTGTGATGCGGAAGCTCATGTCGGAGCGGTTTCCGAACTCATCTTGTAGCCACTCGCCCTGATAATCATACGCCAGCTCTTCCGAGAAGCTAAAGAGGCTGTCGACAAAGCTGCGACCGCCGGAGATGCCGCTGCCCCCGCGGTCCGTCGGGCGGTCGAAATGCAGCGTCACCGTGTCGCCGGCGCCGTAGACGTCGTCGGACTCAAGGGGGTCGTCGGCGATGGCTTCGAGCAAGACGGGCGCCGCATTGGCGTCGGCGGCGTCGGCATCGGCGGCGCGGGCCAAGAGCGTCGTCGGCGTCGTCGTCACCGAGGTACCATGATGGTCGAGGCGCGTATGCACCATGACGCCACCAACGCCCAGCCCCTCCGAAGGCTCGAAGAGCGTGAGCAGCAGCCGCGTGCGCGAGAGCCAGATACCCTCGTAGCGAGCGCCGAGCTGTGGTGAGAAGACGAGCGAAGAGGGGAAGGGCGGCACGTCAGGAGAGGTGTCATCGTCCTCAGTGCTGCCTGTGACGCACGCGGTGTACGCGGTGTACGCGGTGTACGCGATGTCCGCGATGTCCGTGGTGTTCGTCGCGTTCGCGAGCAAGTCGGTGCAGTTGACGACCTCGATGACCGGACACCACGCGGGAGAGCCGTCGCAATGGACCCATCGCGTTCCTTCGCCTTCGGGGAGCGCCGAGCCGTTGAATACGAGCAGCAGCGTAGCGTTGACCCCGAGCGCCTCGGCAGACCCACCGTCGCCCGCGTCGAGTAGCGTGAAGCCGTGCACGCGCGGCAGCACGGGCGGAGCGTCCTCCCACTCGGCAGCGTGGCGGCGCCACGCCTCCACGTCACCGTCGAGCGTCACCACCTCTGTAGTTGAGGCGGGAGCGCGACCCGCGGGCGAGGTGAGTGACGCGGGGGCCGCAACGGAGGCGTAGGCGGCGCCGATGATGGGCGTCGGTTGAGACGGATCATACAGATCGGTCACCGTCACCTCAAAGGTTGAGCCATCGGCCCACGCGCCGTAGTAGCCATCGCCTAGCCCGGCTGAGAGCGTGAAGAGGTCATCGACGGCGGCTTTGGCGGCGACCTGCGTCCAGCCCGCCTCCCCTTCGACGCCGCCGCCGCAAAGCGCGCAGGTCTCGTTGGTGGCGCCGTCAAAGCGGAACGTGTACACGGGCACGCTACGCGCGCCGCCAGTGAGGCGCGCGGCAAACTCGACCGAGAAGCGGACAAGTCGCGGCCTGTGCGAGGTGCCCCAGTCGCCGCGCAGCGTGATCCCACCGCCGGTGGCGGCAGCCGAGCTCCCTGCCGCGTTACGCACCGCCGCCGCCGCCGCCACCGCTACCGTTGTGCGCCCGAGGAGTGGAAGCGGGTACCGCGGCGCGCCGACGGCGATCTGGAAGGTGGAGGCGTTGAGCCAGCGGCCGGTATACTCGACGCCGAGTGGGACGGTGAAGGCGAAGAGTGCGTCGACACGCGCCTTCTGAGCCTCGATCGCGCCAACGTCGGTGGCGCGGTCGAAGCGCACTGTAAGCTGGTCTCCGTCCGAGTAGACGTAGTCAGCATTATCGGGGTCGCTCAGCGCGAACTCGGCGAGGGCGGGTGGCTCGGCGTCGCTCACGCCGGCGAGTGTGGCGGTGGCATTCGAGGCGGCCGCCGAGGTGGCGCCGCGATTGCTCAGCGTGCCGACGATTGCCACGCGCGACTGCTCCTCGGGCCGACATCCCTCGTGGTTGCACACGCGCAACGCGCCGCCGACGGTGTCGAAGGCGGTCACGACAAAGGTGAACTCATCGCGCCACTCGCCGCCATAGTCGGCGCCGAGAGAGGGTTCGAAGGCGAAGAGGCGGTCGACAAAGTCCTTGCCGCCGCGCCGCGCCGCGCGGTCAGTCGGCTTGTCGAAAGTCGCCACAATGGTGTCGCCTATACCGTAGGCGCCGTCGCCATTGTCGGCATCGACGGCGAGCACGCTTACTAGCGTGGGTACAGTCGACTCGTACTGCCGGAAGCGCGTGCGCAGCGTGACCTCCTCGGCGGTGGCGGCGGGCGCCATCCCATGCGACGGCAACGAGAAGCCGCTGCGGTCGCAAATCGGTGCGCGCAGCGACACCTCGACAGGAAGAGGCGCGCCACCGCCGGCGGTGGCGCTGGTGCAGGCGGGCGCCCTCGCGCCGTCGCCACAGAAGATGTCCTCGAACTCGGGGGCGCTGACGACGCCGTCGCCAGCAAGCGCGTCGCGCAGCGCCGCCTCCACATCGGCGTCGAGACCCTCGCCATCAGCTGCGAGCAGCTCGACGTCGGCGGCATCGAGCGGCGGGCTCAGCGTGCTGATCACCTGCACCGCAAACGTCGAGTCATCCTCCCACTCGCCCCTGTAGGCGAGACCGAGCGGCAGTGAGAAGCCGAAGAGCGAGTCGACATAGGCGCGATCGCCCGCGCTCTCGCCACCGCCACGGTCTGTCGCCTGGTCGAAGACGAGGCGAACGAGGTCGCCGTCGCCAAAGACGGAGTCTCCAAAGTCGGGATCGTCGACGGCGACGCGCACAAGTGTCGGGCGCACCCCCCACTGCGCGGAGAAGGCGCCGAGCGGCGCACCGAGCAGCGCGTCGGCGTCCGTATCGCTCGCGACCAGCGGTCCAGCGAGGCCACTCGCAGCGTTGCAATTACCCTCGCGGCCGTCGCGGTCGGTGATATTCAGGTTCGGCCGGCAGCCAGCGTTGTGGAGCGAGCCATCGCGCACGCGAATCGTGAGATTGCCCAGCGCCTCGATGAGCTCGGAGCCTGCGCCGTCGATGACGTGGATCACAAACGTCGAGTCATCCTCCCACACGCCCGCGTAGTCGGCGCCTATGGGCGCGGAGAGCTCGAAGAGCGCGTCGACCGTCGTCCTGTCGACGCGCTCGCCGCGCTTATACGGGCCGCCAATTGCCGCCGCACCGCGGTCAGTCGCAATGTCGAAGCGGAGTCGCAACAGATCGCCGGCGCCCACGGCAGCATCGCCAAAGTCGGGGTCCTCGCCGCGCGCCGCGACGAGCATCGGCGGCTCGGTGCGCCCAATGGTGTCGCTGAGCACCGACGAGCGGCCTGTGAGCGCCGCTGAGGTGCCCGCCACGTTGCGCACCGATACCGCTGGGCGCATCGTAGCGGTGCAGTTGGATGCGGCCGTGTAGTTGGACGCGACGACCTCCTCCGCTGCCGTTCCATTGGTCTCGTTCTTCACGGCAAAGGGCGGAGGCCTCCACTCCGAGTCGTGGACGGTGATCACAAAGGTGGAATCGTCGCTCCATTCGCCGCTGTAATCATCACCAAGCTGCGCGTTGAAGGTGAAGAGGCCGTCGACGTAAGCACGACCGCCCGCGGTGTCGCCCAGCCCGCTCTCGCCGAGCGCCCTGTCGGTAGGCATATCAAAGGAGACGAGCAGTTGATCGCCGGCGCCGTAGACGAGGTCGCCGTCGTCGGGGTCCTGTGCGCGGAAGGTGGCGATTGCCGGCGTGCCCACGGGCCCCGCAGAGCCGCGGATGGGCACGGGAGACTTCTGAAGAAACTCCTTGTAGTTGTTATAGAAGGCGCCGTACTCTGCACACGCTCCCGTCGTCCAGCTGTGCGGGTAGCGAGGGCCGAGCATGCGGCCGCATGGCTCGAGGCCCTCGTTGCCGAACTGATCGACTACCGTGCTCAGTCTGCTGGGGCGCTCGAGCTCGCCGGGCTCGCACTCGTCCGGAGGCGCCAGACCAAAGCACGCAAGCATGGGCGCCTCCGCCGCTGTGAATGAGAGCGTTACCTGCCACAAGTCGGCATCGTACTCGTAGCAGCCGTCGCCCACACAGTTGCCGGGGCATGCGGCCTCGTCGGGGAGCGTCGCGTCAACGATGGTCACCACGAGCGTACGGGCGTCGAGCCACACGCCCGTGTAGTTGCTGCCGAGCCCGTTGTACTCACCGTCTGAGGTGCACACGTCAGCTTGCAGGGCAGCGTTGCGCTCGCAATCCGGGTTGCACGGGGTGCAAAAGGTGAGCAGCTTATCGATGTCCCACTTGGTCGCTACCGGCCGCGCCTCCGTGTCTGCGCTGAAGCGCACCGTGATCTCGTCGCCAGCGCCGAAGACGGCATCGCCATCATCAGGGTCGGAAATTGTGGCCGAATCGATCAGCACGCCCGCGGTGCAATGGCGCAGCTCAAAGTCGGCGCTGCCGCTGACGGCGGCGGCGAGCAGCGAGTTGCTCTGCGCGCGGATCGGTAGCCCCGCGTCGCTCGCGTTGAAGTGGACGCGCACGCGCACGCCGTTGCTCGATTCGCCACCAATGGCCACCGCATCGACGCACGGCGAGATGCCTGAGTCGTCAATGTAACCGCACTGGCTCGGGTCGGGCATTTGCTGCTGGAGACGAGGGTCGTTGCTCACGTTGAGCGCGAGAATCGTAAAGGTCGAGGCGTCGTCCCATCGGCCCTCGAGCAAGCCGCCGAGCAACCACGGCTCCGCGCTCTCGTCGAGATCGTTCCTCCGTTGCGTCGCCGTGAAGGTGAAGAGGCGCGCGAGCTGCGTCGCGTCGAGCGGCTGCTCGGCGGCGCCGGCGCGGTTGGTGGCGCGGTCGAAGCTCAATCGCAGGTAGTCCCCCGCCGACCAGGAAGCCGAGTTGTCGAGGTCTCCCACGTGCAAGTCCGTGAGCTGCGGCGCCGAGTGGTCGCCAAAGTCGCAAAAGGGCGCGCCGCCAGCGCAGAGTTCGGTGCCCGCGTCCTCGGGGAAGCGCGAGCCGCTGAGCGGCGGGATCGCGGGCTCGATTTCGGAGGGGGTGGCCGACTCGCCGCCTAGCTTGTTGCGCACCGAAGCGCCCGGCGCGACGGTGACGCGCATCGCCTCGAGCGCCGCGCCGCCGCCGAGCGCCGCGGGATCGACGCCGGGGCTCGGATCAAGCACGGTGAAGCGCACGCGCGATGGCTCGGTCCAGTCGAAGCTGTAGTTGAGACCGAGGCTACAGCTGAAGCTAAAGTACTGGTCGGCGAGCACCCGACCTCCGGACAGTTCCGTGAGGTTACCCTGATTCGTCGGCAAGCTAAACTCGAGCATCAGCTCGTCGTAGGCGCCGTACTCGCTGTCAGCTGTGTCGGGATCAGAGGCGACAAATGCGGTGAACGCGGGCGCCTCGCCCACGCCAAAGCTGCCGCTGAGTGCGGGCGAAGTGCAGTTACTCACCTCCGAGATGCCGCCACGGAAGCGGACGCTATACCCGCCGCCGCCGCCGCCCCACGCTTGCGCGACCGTGACGCCGAGGCTGAGCGCGCTGGCCGCGGGATCGACGAGCGTGATGACGAAGCTCGACTCGTCCACCCAAGCGCCCGTGTAGCTCGTGCCGATCTCCACGGCGGCTCCCGTCTCGCAGCTCTGATTGCAGAAGCGGAAGAGGCCGTCGACGTACTCGCGGCCGCCCGTGAGGGGTTCGGTGCCCACGCCGAGACCCCACGGCGCGGGCGGGCTCAGTGCGGTGTCGGTGGGCGCGTCGAAGCGGATCGTGAGCGTATCGCCCGCATCGAGCGACGGCGACGAGTTGTCAGCGTCGGCGGCCTCAAAGGAGGCGATCCGCGGCGCGCGCCGCCGGCCGAGGTCGCCGCCGAGCCGCCGGTGCGAGGCGTCGGTGCCTCGCGTGCCGCTCGAGAGGCCACTCGTCGAGGCCACGTGGATCGAGGGGGCGGCGATCGTCCGGCCCGCGCGCGCGCCGCCGCCCGTGGCGTCGAGTACCGTCACGGCGAAGCACTCGTAATGTGTGGGCGCGCCGGCATCGACGCACGCACTGCTGCGGCCCTCGTGCCACTGGCCCTCGTAGTCAGCGCCGAGCACGTCCGAGAAGCTGAAGCGCGCGTCCACCCAGCTCTTGTTGCCCGCATCGCTGCGGTCGCCGCCGCCTCGGTTGGTCGCCATGTCCAAGTGTAGCACGAAGCTGTCGCCGGCGGCGTACGCGCTCTGGCTCTCGGCGGTGGCGTTCTGTGCGACGATGAGGGTGAAGCGCGAGACGCACGGCTCGGCTAGCCGCCCAAAGTCGCCCTCGAGAGTCGCCGTCTCGTCCACCGCGGCAGGACCCTCGCCCGACGCGCCGCGCACGTCGGCACTCTCGAGGAGCGTGGCCAACGTCACGCCCGTCGCCGCCGCCGCACCGGTCACGTCGAGCAGCTCGATCTCGAACTCGTCGGCTTGCGCCCACTCGCCCACATAGCTCGCGCCAAGGCTGTGGCTGAAACTGAAGAGCGTGTCGACGAGCGCCTTCGAGGCACTCCCAACGCCGGTGGGATTCGGCGTATTTGTCGGCCTGTCAAAGCTCAAGAGGAGCTTGTCGCCGGTCGAACGAATGGCGTCGCCGTTGTCCTCATCGAGCGCAACGAAGCCGAGGAGCCGGGGCGCATCGCCGGAGAGCGCGCTCTCGGATCCGCTCAATGCGCTCCGAGTTACGGTGACGAGCGCCGTCGGCCCAAACTCCACTGGCGGAGACGTGCCCGCCGTGTTGCGGATGCCGGCAGTCGCAGGGACGCGCAGCACCGTCTCGTGCGGGCGCGGCGCGTACTCGCCGATCGGCTCCTCCACCGTGATCACCAGCGACGAGGCGTCGCGCCACGTACCACTATACGCGTGCCCAAGAGGCGACGAGACGGTGAGCAAGCTGTCGACGTACGCCTTCCCCCCCGAGGGCCGTTGGCCACCGTCGGGACAGCGCGCCGCTGCCGTCGTATTGATGATAGCAGTGGTGTTGGTCTCCCCCCCCTCGTAGCGCACGCACGCGGCGGCGCTCACCGCGCGGTCGAAGCGCACGAGCAGCCGATCGCCTGCGTCGTACGAGCTGTTCGCATTGTCGTGGTCGTACGCGCGGAACTCGAGTAGCCGCGGCGCTGCGTCCGGCTCGCCAAAGTTGCCGTGCGCGAGGCGGAGCGCGGTGTCGGCGGCGACTGGCGAGCTCGAGGGCGCGTTGCGCAGCTCCGCCGCCGCGCTCAGCCGTATGAGCGCCCCCGTGCTCGCGTCGATCGTGGGCCCACCCACGGCGGCGCCGGATGCATCGCGCACAGTGACGACAAGAGTGGAGGCGTCGACCCACTGGCCGCCGTAGTCGGCTCCGAGCGGCTGGTCGAAGGAGAGGATCGAGTCGACAAACGTGCGCCCGCCCTCGCGCCCGCCGAGGTCGGTTGCCAGGTCCATGTGCACGCTGAGCGTGTCGCCGCGGTTCCACTCGTACCCAGAGATGGCGACGCCGCGCTGCTGCGCCTCGAAGCGCACGAGCGCGGGGGAGCGGCGGTGACCAGGGTTGCCGCGCACGGCGATGGAACCCGTGGACCATCGGCTCAGCCCGTTGGCGCTCATGATGTCGCCGGCGACCGAGACGACCAGCCCGCCGCCGCCGCCGCTGTCGTCGGAGTCGTTAGAAAGCGCACGGCGCCACCCATGGCCTGCCACGTCGACGAGGCGTATCACAAAGGTGCTCGCGTCTACCCAGCGGCCCTCGTAGCGTGAGCCGATCGAGCCCGAGAAGCTAAAGAGGCTGTCGACCAGCGCGCGCTCCCCCGCGAGCGAGTGCGTCACGCCGTCGTATCCCTTGTCGGTCTCCACGTCGAAGGTGATCGTGAGCGTGTCTCCCGCCGAAATCGTCTCGTCGCCATTGTCCGGATCGGCGAGGACGGCGGCGACGAGGCGCGGCGCGACGACACCCGGCGCGCCGCGCAGTGTGAGCACCTCACTGCCCCCCGCTGCCGCTGACGAGCGCGCCGCATTGCGCACAACGCCCGCGAGCGCCAGCGACGCGTTGAAGGAGCCGTGCCAGAGGCAGCGCGCCGCGAGCCGCTGATCTTCGTCGTCCCAAGAGGGCGACGCGAGGCCAGTGAAGCCGGCGCCGGTGAGCTTCACGCGCGTGCCGCCACGCGTCGGCCCCGCCTCCGGCTCCGAACCCATAAAGTGAGACGGCTGCACGTAGTAGGTGAACTCGTGGCCGGTGTCGACCCACTCGGACCCCGGACCACCCCCCGCCCCCCCCCCCAACGAGAGCAAGACGTGCACGACGCCCGCGGGGCCGGGCGGTGCCATGCAGCGAAGACGCGTCGACGAGACGTCGGCGAGCACACGCACAATCTGTGAAGTGCCCTCGCCAAAGCGGCAGTGGCTCACGTTGTTCAACCCCTCGCCGTGGAGTGCGACGACCGTTCCGCCAGTGGTGACGCCGCCTGCGAGGCCGCCGTTCACCGTGAGCGTGTCGACGCGCAGCGGTGAGTAGCGGAAGTGGTAGCCCGAGTCGACAAACTGCTGGGCATTGAGGCCCACCAGAATGCGCGCGCCCGCATAGGAAGAGGTGGCCTCGTCGGCCTCGCCCGCCTCGCCCGCCTCGCCCGCCTCGCCCGCCTCGCCCGCCTCGCCGGCGAGCGCCCTGCCGGCAGTGAGCCGACGAGCGACGGGCTGCGGCGGCGCAACGCAGGTGGCGCGGACGGCCGAGAGCGAGAGTATGGGCGTCTCGCTGCTGGAGCCTGCGTTCGAGACGAAGCGGCAGCGCGCGAGGGCCCCAGCGCTCCCGCTCCCGCTCTCGCTCTCCGCTTGCAGCAGCCCGTCCAAGTGGCGGCCGTGCAGCGTGAGCACGGTGCCGCCGGCGCGTACGCCAGCGCGCGGCTCGATGCGTGTCACCACAGGGGCGTCGTAGTAGGAGAAGTTGTGGCCGGTGAAGCGAGCGTCGCGTCCGCTCGCGGCGCGCACCCCGTTGAGCGCCAGCCACACCTCGCGCGTGTCCACAAGCGACGCCGGCGGCGACGCGCATACGAGCCGGTCGTGCGCGACGAGCGTCGGCTTCGAGATGGTCAGCCACGGGTTGTAGGCGGCGCTCGTATCCGCGCCGAACTGGCAGCTCGCGTGGGCGCCGCCGAGCAGCGCGTCAAGGCCGGTGCCAGTGAGCGTCACCAGCGTGCCGCCGGTGCGCGGGCCACCAGAGGGCGTGAGCGTGTTCACGGTGGGTGACGAATAGTACTCAAAAGTGAAGCCGGTCTCCCCAAAGTCGAGGCCATTGAGCGAGACAGAGACGGAGATGGAGACTGGGGCCGCGGCAAGCGCGGCGACGGAAGGCGCGGGTGGGGAGACGCACACGATGGCGTCGTCGGAGAGCGTCTCGGCGGCGCCCTCGGACACTGCCTGCGACGGCGCGCCGGCTGCGGTCTGAGGAGTCCAGCGGCAGCTTTTAAAGTCGCGGCGGCCGTTGAACGCGTGGAGGCCCGCCGCGTGGATTGTGACGCGTGTGCCGCCTTCGCGCGGACCCCCCAATGGAAACAGGGAAGAGAAGGCTGGGGCGGTGGCGGCGAGAGCGGCAGGAGCTACGGCGGCAGAAGCGGGAGTGGCGGCGGCGGGCTGCAAATAGTATTGGAAGGTGGGCGGGATTTGGACGAGATCAGAGTGAGCGCCGTTGAAGGCGATGGCGACGGTGACGACTGCCGCGATCGCCGCGGGCGGGGTGACACACACGATGCGCCCCGCCGAAAGCGCCAAGGCACTCGCGCTGTACGTGCCAAAGCTGCAGCGCACATCGGCGGCATCGACGGCGAAAACGTCGAAGCCGCTGCCATTGATGGTGACGGCGGTGCCGCCAAGGGTGGGTCCGCCCATGGGCTCGAGTCCATGCACCTCGCTCGGCTGCTCATAGTAGACGAAACTCGCGTCGAGGTCGAGCAAGTCCTCGCCATTCAGCGCGAGTGCGAGCTGCCGAGGTCCCGTGGTGGGCGCGCCTGCCGAGTCGACGACGATTTGGGTGTCGTCGATCGAGATGGGTGTTGTGAGGTTGGCGGCATCGTGCGCGTCGTCGCCCCAACGCACGCGCACCCCCGCGGCGCCAATCCCCGGGAAGGCGTCGAAGCCCTCACCCTCGATCGTGACGCGACTCCCGCCGCGCACCAAGCCACCCGACGGTATGAGTCGAATCGCGGCGCGCGGCTGCGCGTAGTAGGTCCAGTTGAGCGGTGGCGCGATGAAGTCGACCCCATTGAGCGCGAGCTCGACCGTGGTCGCCACCCAAGTGCCCGCAGCCGCGTCCGCGCCCTCCGCAGCGCCGTCCGTTCCACTGAAGGCGTAGGGCGCCGAGGCGCAGACGGCGGAGGAGGTGCCGAGCGCGCTCGGCACTGTGAGGGCGCCGCCGGCCCATCGGCAGCGCGCATCGGCACCCGTGGCGCGCCAGCTCGCGAAGGCGTCGAGTCCGGCGCCGCTGAGGGTCACACTCGAGCCGCCCACGTGCGGACCCGCGCCTACAGGCCCCAGCGCTACCAGCGGCGGCGGCTGCACAAAGTATCCGAATTCGATTCCGTTGGCGTGGAAGTCCTCACCATTGAGGGCGATCTCGACCTCACTGAGGACGGGGGCCTCGCGCGGCGGTGAGCGGCAGCTCAGCCGAGTGTCCGAGACCCCCACAGGCGTCACGAGGCTCACGCGCGCCGTGAGCGTCGAAGCGGGCGCGTACGGAATCGAGCGCTCGGAGCAGCTGACGAGCGGCACGTCGAGTGTGGAGACTGTACCAGAGCCGCCGCCCTCGAGGCGGAGCTCGGTGTGCGTCGTCTGGCGCATTGAGAGTCGCACGGGGCGCGCACCATCGGCGGCGTACGCCACGAGCGCCGCCGTCGCCGCCGGGTTGACGGCGCGAAGCAGCAGCAGGTCGGGGCGCACCCACTCGCCCTTGAAGCCGTCGGCGAGCGTCGGGTCGAGCGAGGCGTCGCCCCCCGCGTCGTGGAGACGGAGGAGCGCCTCCACATACTCGGCGTCCACCTCGTGGCCGCCCGGGACGCCGCTCGTCGTGCCGCCGACTGACGCGAAGCCGTCCGTCGGAAGGTCAAAACGGACGGCGAGCGTGCCGTCGTCCGGCACGCACGCAGGGTGTGCGGCGCTAGCAGCGCTCGCGTTGGCGGCGATGGCGGCGACGATGCCCTGCGTGAACTCAACCACAGAGGGCTTGTCAGTGAACCGGCAACGCACCAGCTCCTCCTCGAGCTCCTCCACGAGCTCCTCGGCGAGCTCCTCATTCTCCGCGCCGCTCGAAATGCCACTCCCGTTGCCGCCGACTGCCGCAAAGCCGCGCCCGTCAATGTGCAGCAGCGTACCGCCCTCGAGCGGGCCGCCGGTGACTGCGCTGGTGAAGTTGACGGGGTCAAGGTAGTAGGTGAACCGCACGCCCGTGTCCATCAGGTTGGGCTCGTAGATTGGCGCCGAATCGTTCAACCCCTCCGCTTCAGAGAGGAAGCGGAGAGAGACCCACAGAGAAACCGGTCCCGCAGCGTGCGCGTGGGAGCTGCAGAGGAGGTGGTCAACGTGGGTGAGTGAGGCGGGCACCGAGAGTACTGAGCGCTCCGCCTCGCTCGGATCTTCCACATTGAGCACCCGCGTGGGCATGTTCAGATACACAGGTGGTACTGCTGGCAATAGCACGCCATCGTCAGCACTCCACCCTTCCATCGCCGCGAGCTGCCGCGCGAAGATGGCTTGCTGCCATTCGCGTGGGTCGCCCCACGAGCAGCGGGCCTCCTCGACGAACCGAACGATGTGCCTGAAATCAGAGCCGGCGATGGTCACCGTGGTGCCGCCCCGCACCGGCCCTGCCGTCGGGTAGGCGCCATAAATCGGCGGCTGCGGAGCTCTAGCGTCGGCAGGCTCGTGTGAGAGCGCACTCCGGAGCGAGAGCTGTGCCAGCGTCATTACCAGCACGAGCAGCGTGCGCTGGCGCAAGGGCTTCATCTTCTCAGCGCGAAGGCCTGCTTATGCCTGGTGGGCATGAAACCAAAATCGGTTTTCGCGCGGTCAGGTATTCTTGGCCTTTTGCCTCGTAGGAACCAACCTAAACCAGACAAGGGAGTTGGGATCCTAGATGGTACAAGCTGGCCGCCCCGAGAATAGGTTTTTTTTTTGGCCCACATTTGTCACGCGATTACTGACCCCCCGGTGACGAAAATCCGGCTATGGGCTTCTTATGGGGTGTAGATCAGGATGAGACTTTGGACCTTTAGAAACAACTTTTTTTTGACAAAGTTCGAACCCAAAAACCGGGAAA
>MDSY01031699.1_pt1 | contig 26058 bp, 21 predicted proteins | sample 811131 | NCBI WGS metagenome assembly MDSY01 (sample SAMN05326643, study PRJNA326480) | marine metagenome | isolation source: seawater | place: Atlantic Ocean: South West | collected 2010
GAATAATCATCAGCTACTACATTCAATGCAAGACAGAATTTCTAAAACTTCAATCAAATGGATTGCTAGGAGATATCATAAGGCGCCCAGCATTCTCGCCACATCATATGATTTATTAGCCGGAATCATCCATTGCTCTTATTTAGTTTGGCGTTATAAAATAAAAGTTGTTCATGCAAGAAGCTATCCGCCCGCATTGATTGCTTTGTTTTTAAAAAAATTTTTTGGCATTAAATTTCTTTTTGATATGAGAGGTTTCTGGGCTGATGAGAGGGTCGATGGAAATATTTGGAACAAGGACAGTCAGATATATAGGGTTACAAAATCACTTGAGGAATCTTTTATTGTAAACTCTGATCATATAATTTCTCTGACAAATGCTGCAGTGAATGAAATGGAGCAATTTCCGTATCTTGCATCTGCATCTTTGCCAATATCTGTGATTTCAACATGCGTTGATTTAGAAAAATTCATACCAAAAGATAAGAATATAGAATCTGAAAATTTTATTCTAGGCTATCTTGGAACAGTTGGGACTTGGTATTTATTTGAAGAAACAATCCAAGCATTTAAAATATTACTAGAAATACGACCTTTAGCAAAAATTCTAATAATTAATAGGGGGGAGCATAAATTCATACAAGAGTCTCTTGTGAATCAGGGGATCTCATTAGATTTAGTTGAAATTCGCTCAGCTAAACATGATGAAATTCCATGTTTAATTAAAAGCATGAGCGCTGCAGTATTTTTTTTAAAACCGCTTTTTTCTAAGCAAGCGGCAGCACCTACCAAACTAGGTGAATTACTAGCTTCTGGAATTCCGTGCCTCACTAACGCAGGGGTTGGAGATATGGGGAACATTATTCGAAATGGAGGGGTTGGAGTAGCTATTAATGGATTTAGTAATAGCGCTATAGAGGATGGAGTTAATGAATTAATAGAATTAACTAAGCAAGAGGATATAATTGAAAAATGTAGGAAAACTGCTGAATTAAATTTCTCTCTAGAAGATGGTATTAAAAGCTATGCAAAAATTTATAAGAGTTTAATGAATAAATCATGAAAACCCTTGCATTATGATAAAAATTTAAGATAAATTTATTTTTGATATGCTAGGCTTCTGTGCCGATGAGCGTGTCCATGGAGATTTTTAGAAGAAGGACAGCCATATATTTAGAGTTACTATGGGGCTTGAAAAATCTTTTACCACTGATACCACTTAACGAATTATTAAGCTCCTTTGTGAGCGCATCTATATATCTGCGATAGCTATTGATAAAGGTTCAGCATCTTTATCTGCATTCATTAAAATTACATTGCTTGAGGTTAAAATTAAGTCAGCCTCATTTGAAGCATCAGAACAACTCATAAAAACTAAGAGCCCAACAAAGATTACAAAGGTTTTAGAGTGATTTATTAACATTTCTGTCTTTTTTTTACACTGGTTGCATTCATCACGTTTATTTGATTAAGTAAGAGATATATAAATTATTTATAGCTTATGAATACTCTTTTACTTTTAGTCAACAATTCAGTTACCGTAGCATTTTTTTCAATGCTGTTTTCTTCGCTGTATATAAGAATTCTATTGCAAATTATGGGGCAATCATGGATTAAAACGATTGCTCATACTGCAACTTTAGTTCTACTGCCGCTTATAGTATTTATAATTACAAACTTAATTTCAGGAAATATTGCCCTATCTCTTGGAATGGTTGGCGCTCTTTCAATTGTTCGTTTTAGGAACCCGGTAAGATCGCCATTAGAGTTATCTGTTTACTTTGGTGCAATTACAATGGGAATTGCTGCTGCTGTGGATTTAAAATGGTTAGCATTCTTGGTTGTTTCGGTTTCTTTGGTCGTAATTGCACTATACATAATTAACTTAGTCACTACTAAAATGGGCAAACCATTTTTTATCACTTCATTTGCTGAAGGCAATTCGCTCAGCACATTAAAAGTAGTTTCAAAACAACCTCTAGAGGAGCTAAATATCAATAAATTGCTAATTTCCAAAAGCTCGACAGAGAATGAGTATGTTTACGTTCTTGCATCATCCAATTTTGACTCTTTAAAACTAATTGATTTAGATTTATCTAAATTGGTTGGAATCACGGCAACTGAATTACATCAATAGATGATTTTTGACAAAAAGATATCATTCTTTTTAGCTTTTTCTTTAATTACATTTAATATAAATGCTGAATGTGATTTTAAAACGGGTAACTTTATTGATGAACTATTTAATCCTAAGTTTATTAAAAAAATCGAAGTAGAAGTTCCCAAGAGCGCAAGGTTTGCAAAAAATATTTTTAAGATACTTACATATGATGATTTTGATATTAAATCTGAGTATAAAAAACGTTTTAAGGCAAAGATTACGGTTACATATGATTTTGGTGTCTGTTTTTATCAGGGCAAGGTAAGGCAGAATGGAGATTTTAAAGATCATATAAAGTTGATTGAAGGCGGTAAACCAATCATGTCATTAGATGTGAAGCTTGCTAACGGAAATATACTGGGAGCTATAAAATTTAAATTATTGATACCAGAAACTAGAAATGGCCTTAATGAAGTTCTTGGTTCATTAGTGTTCAGACAATTAGGATTTATAGCGCCCGAAACTTTTGAGGTTAGCGTTGCCATTAATGGCAATGAATCAAAAATGTTATTTCAGGAGGATACTCAAAAAGAATTTCTTGAAAGGAACTCACGAAGAGAAAATGCTATTTTTGAGGGTGATGAAAGTATCCTTTGGACACATCAAAACTTTAAAATGTTAGACCTTGAGAGAATGGCATTATCAAGAATGACTAATGATAAATGGCTGCTCAAGGGAACTTCATCGCAAGCAATATCCCTAACAGCTTATAAAAAACTTCAATACGCTTACTTAAATGCTCATATTTACCATGATCAATTTTATGGCAACAATGATCAGTGGTTAGATGAGTTCTATTTTTATGGAGTTAATCCAAATAGAAAAAGCTCTAATATTTTTCCAAAATATTTTTTCGCATTATTATCTATGCATGGAGAACATGCTATACGCCCTCACAATCAAAAATTTTATTTCAATTCTTTTATTTCCGAATTTGAGCCAATTTACTACGATGGAAACTTAAGCTTTGAGAGGGGCGTTGATCTCCCTGGAAGCAAGCTTGCAGAAATAGTGGGCAAAAAAATAGATAAAGAATTTTTGATATCTATTGAAGAAAAAATGAAATCTGAATCCTTAAAAACATTCTTTCTAGATAGAGTGGAATCACCAAAAAGTGCAGAGAAATTCTATAATAATTCTATTAGCAATTTTTTATTTAACTTAGAAGTGATTTATGATCAGCTAAATAATACTCAGTTTCCCAAAGATAAATTTAACGAAACATACATCCCAATAGAAGAATATGAATCTTTGCAAAATAAGCTTAATTTCAATCAAAAAATTTATGTTGAAATTAATCAAAGTGCTGATGGCATCTTTTTTAAAAGCATCGAAGGAAAACAAGAGAAAGTAGATGTTAATGAATTATCTGAATTGATCTCAAGGAGCACTGTAAAATTAAAAAGGGCAGTCTTTATACCTACATTAATTCCTAATAATTCAATTAAGCAGTTTCTCATTAAAACAACTAACTTTCCGGGAAACATATATGGCTCTAGCTCCGTAGAAGTTTTGGAAGATGTAAAAAATAAAATAATAAAAATTAAACAAAACCAATCAGATGATTGGGTTCTTGTTAGCAATGCCCTAATAGATGGTTGGAGGTTTGTCTTCTCTGGAATTAATATCTCTAATGATAAAAACAAGATTTTAGGTCAACGCCTTAATAAATATGGTCTTACAGGATGCCTAAATTTCTATGATTCAACTTTTAAACATGCAAAGATTGAAGTTATCTCCGGCGCTTGTGAGGATAGCTTGAATATAGTTAGTTCTAGGGGGCAAATTGACTTTATCAAAATTAATAATTCATTTGCTGACGCGATTGATATAGATTTCTCAAAAATTATTATTGATTTAGCAATGATAAAAAATGCAGGCAATGACTGCCTTGATGTTAGTGGAGGTGAGTATAATTTACTTTCTTTCGAAGCAAAAAACTGTAGTGATAAGGGGATATCAGTTGGCGAAAGATCTTTATTGAATGCAAGTAACGTATTTATAAGCAATGCAAATATTGGAGTGTCTTCAAAAGATCTTTCTAAGGTGCTTTTAAATAAAGTTGTTATAGATAATGTAAAGTATTGCTTTGAGTCCTCCAAAAAGAAACAAGAATTTGGCGGATCTAAACTTCAGGCTAGCGCCATCTCATGCAATGGCCCATCTTTAATCGATGAAGATTCTTTAATAAATTCTTGACACCATGAGCTTTAGAAAAGAAAAGAAGTATAGACTTTCAAAAAGTGATTTCTATACCTTGAGATCTAATTTATCATCTATGGGCATGAAACCCCTTTATGACAAAAGACAAATTAACAGCGTTTATTTTGATAGCAAGGATATGCAAATGTTTTATGAGTCTGAAGAGGGAGTCTTGCCTAGAAAAAAAATTCGAGTTCGTTGGTATAACTCTTCCACAAAATACTCTAAAGAAATTAAAATTTCATCAATTGAGGGCAGGTTCAAATCATCACAAAAATTAACATCAATAAAAACATTAAACAATATATCTGGAATGAAATTTTTTGATCCAAGTTATGGTTATGTCTATCCTATAGTTAAAATTTCATACTTACGGACATATTTTGAGCTTGGTAATATGAGAATAACTTTTGATGAAAATATAACTTATAAAGATTTAAGAAAAGTTAATTGTAATTCTCTCTCCGATGCAGAATTCGTTGTTGAAGTAAAAATTCCTGATAGTTTTGAAGATGATAGCCTTGAAAAAATTATTCCTTATCAGACAGCAAGGTTTTCTAAATTTTGCCGAGGAATTCTTATGACTGGTTTAACATAAGGGGTCTGAGTTCACGAGAGTTAGTTGCGGTGCAGTTTGCAAAAGCTATGGGAGCGGAGCCACAGAAAATAGTTATTTAAAAGATATGCTAGGATAAGCGCTTATGAGATATTTCCTACTGCTGTCCCTTATTTTATCTACATTGCATTTATATGCTAGTCAAAATATAGGTATAAATGGGAAAAAATTGACGCCCGACACAAGCAAAGAAAGCTATTCTTTTTTTATTTCTGGGCATATTTACGGACAAAAAAATGGATCAAGCTATCCCTCTTCAACACTATTAGCGACTCTTCCTTTCCTAAAAAAATCCCCCGCTTCATTTATGGTGTTATCTGGTGACCTGTTTGAAAACTTCAATGATATTGACATACATAATTTAAAAAAAAGCTTTTTAAGTCAAGTTCCCTTTCCTGTATTTAATGCGCCTGGCAACCATGACTTTGGGATGCACAATAATATTAACCTAAAGCTTGCTAAGAAAAAATACAAACAACATTTTGGACCTGTATACTCCTCTTTTATTTTTGCAAATGATCTCTTCCTAATTTTAGATTCAGAGTCTGACAATGGTGCCATAAAAGGAAAGCAACTCGCTTATGCATTAACAGCCTTAGATCATGCTATTGAAAAGGAGAAAGTAAATAACATTTTCATCTTTTTTCATAGACTGCTCTTCGAAAATAATAATTCTGATTTTTCTGACTCCACTCTTAGCACTACGATCTCAAATGGGGGTCCCAACTCTGCTGATGATAGCTTTACACAGTTCATTATTTCTAAACTGAAAAAACAGCACCAAATACAAAGCTACTTAATCGCAGGAAATATTGGATATGCAACAACTCTTTTTTATGAAAAACATGGAAACATTACTTATATTGCAAGTGGTTTAGGAGATTCTAGTAAAGATCTTCTACTCAAAGTGAACGTTCCAGCCAATAAACAAGCAAATTTTGAACTTATCCCAATGGCAATGTCTCAGACAAACCCATTAGAGCTTGCAGACTATAACAGAGCTCAACTAAACGACTACGCTACATCTAAAAGATCAGGTTTTAAACAGCTGCTATTTAAACTTCCATTTATAAAATTTGTAATCTCCTTGCCGCCAAAAAAATTTTTTTACCTAGGAATGCTCACAAGTGGACTGCTATTTTTTCTTATTTTTCTTATTTTTCTTATTACAAAACGTACCTCACAATATAATAAATCTAAAGAGTTTTCTAAAACCTTATAGAAATAGCATGTTAATGTAATGATTTGCCTCTAAAAAAAAGATATGAAAAATCTTAAAGTTAAATAAATATACTGAATGCGTAAAGATACCTAAAGCAATGACCCAGTATTTTCTAAAGACATCTCTAGGCAATCAGGGGCAAGCTTCAAAAATCTTATTTAGTTTGATGATGTGCTTGGTGCTTATTATCTCTTGGGTTTACAGAGAGCCAGTATTCTTTCGAGACTATGCAATTATCTGGGAAGGTGTTGGCAGAATGCTATCAGGTCATTCTCCGCTATCAGATATAGGGATGCCGTTAGGCCCTGTAGTTTTATTTATACCATATATATTTTGTAAGTTCTTTGGATTTACATGGCTTACCCTTCAGGCTGCTCAATTATTTCAAAGCTTACTACTTATAGTAATAGGGAGTGCCATACTTGATCAATTAAGAGTTTCTCGCAAAGTATATTTTTGGGCAGTTGCCTTATATTCCCTTTTCTTCGTCTCCTTTTTAATGCATCCATGGTACAACACGACTGCTTTGTTGTTATTACTTGTTTCAATTCATCTGACTTTACTTAAAAATATAGGCTGGCTAGTTATTGCTGGAATTTTTACAGGCCTATGTATTTTCTGTAAACAAGATTATGGTTTTATGGCGGTGATAACTTGTTTTATTGCAATAGTTGGTCAAGAGTTAATAGGAATTTCAGACTATCGTGACTCTTTTCAATCTAAGAGCATGTTAGCAGCTTTGAAAAAGCTATTATTGTATTTTTTAGGCATCATCTTTGTCTCCGCTTTGTTTTTATTTCTCTATGAGGATAATTATATTTCTTATTGGTTTGGCGGTAGCATTGGCTCTGAGGCTTCTAGCAATAAACTATCTGCTTTGCTTTCTGCTAAGAAGAATGGATTGATGTTTCTTGCTATCTTGGGGCTAATACTAGGTCTAAAATTTCGATCATTTACGCTTTTGATCTGTGCATCAGTGCTGTTAGTTTCAGCAGTGACAAGGTACACAAGTGGAATGTATTTCACATCATTCTTTTTTTGGTTATTTCTACCACCATATTTATATGAACTTCGTTATTCTGTGCTTGAGAACTCTAAGCGAGCCTTGAAACTTTTGCTAGTTCCAATAATTATCATATCTACAGTCCTTGCTGTAAAAACGCCTCTTGTTACAGCGTATAATTTTTGGACATCTACATTAACAAATAAACCAGAGCACTATTATCTAGATGCAGAAAAAGTAACGCTTCCGGTAATTGATTTGGGTGCTTGCATACCAATTCTTAAAAATATCTATGCTCCAAAGGAAGCTTGCAATTCAATCATGGAGATTCAAGAGTTATTGAGAACCATTCCAAGCCCTTTAGTGTTAAATATTACCGAATTCACTCCATTGACTGAATTAGTTTCCGGTATCTATCCTTCAGATCACCCTCTGTGGTATCACCTCGGAATTACACTGCATGCAAGAGAAATTAAACGCATCTTGTTTGAAGTTGACAAGGGTCTCTATGATCTCGTTGCTGCTCAGCATGTTCTCACCGAACCAACTGAGTTTGATAATAACTTAATAAAGAGATTAAGAAATAGCTCAAAATATAAAGAGTTGACACCTATGAAAAGCCCTATGCAGGCTACTGATTGCCTCAAATCAGATACTTGTGTGGGTGAAATATTATTATTTGTTAAAGACTACTCAAGTATAAAGGACTGAAAATCCTTGTAATAAAAAAGAGCGGATAAACGCTCAGTTTAGAATATTTAAAGTATTTTGAGTTATTATAAAATGTTAAAAAAAATATCCTCTTTAGAATATTAATATGAAAACCCTATGCCATGCAAAAAAATCTTAAAGCATGAATAATATTCAAATTATCATTCCTATGACAGGGAATGGGTCAAGATTTAAAGCTGATGGATATCAGCGACTAAAACCATTTATAAATATTCATGGCAAGCCAATGATTCATTGGGTCGCAAAGATGTTTCCTGGTGATGAAAGTAAAATATTATTTATTTGCAGAGACGAGCATATTCGCAAATATAAATATATTCTTCCAGCACTCAAAAAAATTACAAAGGTACCAAATATTTACCGAATCAAGAACTGGCAGAAAAGAGGACCAGCCAATGACATTATTCTAGCTTCCGAGAGTATTGATGATGATAAGCCAGTGCTTGTAAGTTATTGTGATTTTTTTGCTTCATGGGATTATCCTGCTTTTAAAAAATTAATTTCTAACATTGATCCAGATGGTATGGTTCCCTGCTATACAGGATTTCATCCGCATTTAGTTCATCCAGAAAACCTTTATGCTACTTGTGAAACTAATAAGCATAATTTTCTTGAGAAGATTAGAGAAAAGCATCAAATTCATGAAGATAAAACAAGAGATTTTCAATCACCTGGCTTATATTATTTTAAATCTGGAAAAATTTTAAAAAAATATTGTATGGAGTTAATAAATAGCAATTTGTCCATTAATAATGAGTTTTATATGAGTTTGCCTTTTAATTATATGGTGAATGATAATTTATCGGTTCTTTGCCCACCAATTGTTAAGTATTTTTGCCAATGGGGTACCCCTCAAGACCTAGAAGAATACAATGAGTGGATGAAATATGTAAAAAAAATAAAGCTGAGATGAAAATTTTGATACCTATGGGCGGAAAAAGTAGCCGTTTTTTCGATAGAGGCTACAAGGTAAATAAAGCATTGCTCGGCATAACCAGCAGGCATGATGGTCAAAAATATCCTATGGCATTAAGTGCCTTAAAAGATATACCTTGGATCAAATCTAAATTGAATCAGCTAATTTGTGTTAATAGCGATGAGCATTCAGAAAATGGGTTGGAAAAAAAAATTCTAAAAGAGTTTCCTCGTGCAATTTTTATACATGATCACGTTAAACTTGATCAAGCCTTTGGTTGTTTTTTAGCAAGAACCCACTTAGATACAGATGAGGATTTATTCATAGGAGCTTGTGATAATGGATTTGAAATTGATCTCAAAGACTTTAATAATCTTAAAAAAAAGAATGATCTAATTGTATTTACGCATACAAACAATGAGAACATTAAAAGAAATCCACTCGCTCACAGTTGGCTATCATTGAAAGGTCAAACAAGATCAGTTAAAAGCCTTTCTTTCAAAAAGCCAATTAGCAAAGACATGCAACATGATCATGCAACAACTGGAATGTTTTGGTTCAAGAACGCAAATACCTTTTTAAAATTTTTAGAGAATATGATCTGGGCACAAGATTCAGATAATGGGAAATATTATATAGATAAGCTTGTTAATTATTACCTCAAAAAAAACTTAAATGTTTCTATTCTTGATGTAAAGTATTTTTGTTGGGGTACCCCACTAGATTATGAAATCTATGAAAATTCTATTAATTACTGGATGAACTTTTCAAAAGAACATAAAAATTTTCTAGAATAAGTACTATGTCAATTTTGCAGACTGATTCATGCGAAGGCTTGTCAATTGTGATTCCTTTATTTAATGAGGAAGAAAATATTGAAGAATTATTTTGTAAAATTCAAGAATTTTCTGAGATAGCCAATTTTGTTTTCGAGATTATTCTTGTTGACGGCTGTTCGACTGACTTAACGTATGAAAAAGTTTTATACCAAAGTAAAAAGCTAAATATACCTCAACTTAAGCTTTTGAAAATGAAAACTAGAAAGGGATATGGCTATGACATTGTAGCCGGCCTCAAAACTGCAATGTTTCAAAATCTTGCTTGGACTCACGCAGATTTACAAACGGACTTACAAGATCTTGTTATAGGCTATAAATTACTTAAAAGTTCCAGCACTACAAGCCTAGTAAAAGGTAGAAGAAAAAATAGACCCCTTCTTGATCAATTTTTAACATTCGGCATGCAGCTATTCGCTTTCTTTCAGTTAAGAATTTATCTTTCAGATATTAATGCACAGCCTAAAATTTTTGATGAACATTTTTTTACAAAATATATATCAATAGATTATCCCCATGATTTCTCTTTAGACTTATTTCTATTACTTCAGGCTAAAAAAAATAGTTTTAGTATTCAAAGTTTCGATGTTGATTTTAAAAAAAGAAAATTTGGAGAAGCCAAAGGGGGTGGTGGCAGTTTAAAAAATAGAATACATCTAATCAAAAGAACATTTAGATATATAATTGACTTAAAAGAAAAGAGCTAATGGAATGGGAGCAATATTATTATACAAAAAGAACTAAAATTTTTTATATTTATTGGCTTTAGCACAGTCTTCATTGACTTTTTTTTCTATAATTTCTTTATCTCTACTGCAATACTCTCTATTAATTTTGCCAAGTCTATAAGTTTCTTGATGGGAACCATTTTTAGTTACTTTATGAATAGATCATTTACTTTTAGTGAAAATATTTATAAGCAAGGAAGTGCTTATAGATTTGTTGCTATCTACAGCTTTTCTTTTGTGCTAAATGTTTCTTCAAATGCATTATTATATGAAGTGTTCAGCTCTATATATTTCGCTTACATTATTGCCACTGGTCTTAGTGCGGCAAGCAACTTTATTGGTATGAAATTCTATGTTTTTAAAATGAGGACTTAATTAATATGCAGCTCATTTCTCACAGGCGTAACTCTATAAAGCAATTAGAGGCAACTGATAGCAAGTATGGAGTAGAAGTAGATATTAGAACCTACAAGGGGGATCTAATAATTCATCATGATCCTTTTGCTCCTGGAGAAAACCTTGAGCGTTGGCTGGATCATTATGAGCACGGTACTTTGATCCTAAACGTTAAAGAAGAGGGTCTTGAAAAAAGCATTTTAGAGTTATTAAGCGCAAGGAGTTTAAAAGATTTCTTTTTTTTAGATCAAAGTTTTCCTTTTTTGGTTAATTTAGCTAATTTAGGCGAGACTAGGTGTGCTGTTAGAGTCTCAGAATTTGAATCTATTCAAACAGCTTTATCTCTAGCCAAAAAAATTTCCTGGGTCTGGTTGGATTGCTTTACCCGTTTTCCTATTTCCTTAACAGAATATGAGCAACTAAAAAATAGTGGTTTCAAGTTGTGTTTAGTATCTCCCGAACTGCAGGGCAGAAATCCTGAGTTAGAAATACCCTTATTTGCTGAATTGATTGAAAAAAATAATATGAAAGTTGATGCAGTCTGCACCAAGAAAATGGAGATATGGGAGGCTTGCATAGCCCTATGATTGATTTTTTTAAACATCCACTTTTCTTGCTTGGGCTTTTATTAAGATTAACTTTGATCTTTTTTATTGCCTCAGAAGCTGTGACTGCATGGTATTTACCATTCATGAATTTAAGCATTTCAGAATTTACTTTTGACCCATGGGCTACTTGGCTTGGGCAGGGCGGTGATCCTGCAGCATTTCCTTACGGCTATGCAATGTGGCTAATTCTTCTTCCTGTCAATATAGTACTTGGCTTAACAAATATTCCCCTGATATATAGTTACTTTTTTACATTGTTACTTGTAGATACGATGCTTCTATTGCTGTTAAATGAGCTGATTGAAAAAAGAAAGCTTTTTTTGATTATAGGTTATTGGCTTTCTCCGGTTGTTATAATTGCTAGTTATGGGCTGGGACTGAATGATCTAATACCCACTCTTTTGCTTATGGCTGCGATACTAAAGATCCAACAAATTAAGATCTTTCAATCAGGACTACTCTTATCTTTGGCTATTTCAGCAAAATTTAGCATGGTAATGACTTTACCATTTTTTTTAATTTACTTATTTAATAAAAAAGCTTTTCGTAAATATATTCCTGAATTCCTTAAGGCTATTCTCATCATCCTGTTTGTTCTTGGGATCCCATTTTTTCTCTCAGATGGAGCCTTGCAGATGCTATCTAGCAATTCAGAGCTTGAAAAAATATATTTATTATCCATTAATCTAGGAGGTAATAGCTCTGTATTTCTTATACCTCTTACTTATGCACTATTGCTTTATTCAATCTGGAGAATTAAGCGACTTAACTTCAACCTGTTTGTCTCAACAACTGGCTTATCTTTTCTTTTGATTGTCTTGATGACTCCTGCATCGCCTGGCTGGTTTATTTGGATTGTTCCTTTTTTAGTTTTCTATCAATCTCAAAGTGATAAGGCTTCTATTTTTCTAGTGACTCTATTTTCAATACTTTATGGCCTAAGTATTTTATTTTTAAATCCTCTCTCTCTTTATTCTGGAGATCCACTTATTTCCTTTTCCCCAGATAAGTTTATTCCAAATTTTCTATCCCTGCTGCAAACACTGGTAATAGCTTTGGGATTTTTAATTTTTATAAGAATCTTCCGAGAATCAATTAGTGGAGATGATTTTTTTCGACAAAGTAGAAAGCCATTTGTGATTGGCATTGCTGGAGACTCAGGTTCTGGAAAAGATACTCTTGCTGATGCTATTTCCACTCTATTTGGTACTCACTCTGTGGCTCATCATTCTGGAGATGACTATCATCTTTGGGATAGGCAAAAACCAATTTGGCAGTTTACAACTCACTTAAACCCTAAGGCTAATGACTTAGAAAGGTTTGGTGATGATTTAATTGCTTTAATTGATGGCAAGGCTATACAAGCAAGGCATTACGATCATCAATCTGGAAGGCTGAGTAGGTTAATTCCAATTAAAAGTAATGATTTTATAATAGCGAGTGGATTACATGCTTTGTATTTGAAAACAATTAGAGATGCGTATAATCTAAAAATTTTTCTTGATATGGATGAAGATTTAAGAAGAGAATTTAAGCTAGAAAGAGATGTTGTGAATCGTGGACATACCAAAGAAGCTGTAATGGAATCAATGCAAAAAAGACAGCAAGATTCACAAAAATTTATTAAAGGACAATCTAGCTTTGCTGACCTAGTATTTTCTTTAAAAAATAGCTCAAAACTATCTTTTGATGATATGTTTAAAAAAAACTTGAACTTGCAGTTAGGGGTCAGTTCTCGCACAGGATTTAATGAATTATCTTTGTATAGGGTTTTAGTAGGCATATGCGGTCTTCATGTTGACCTACAAGTGCAATCAGATACTTCGGAAACGACCTTAATTATAGATGGTGAAATTTCTGCAGCAGATATTAGCCTGGCAGCAGAATTGCTGTGCCCAAATATCATTGAATTTTTGGATATTTCACCATGCTGGAGTTACAATACGATTGGTTTAATGCAGTTGATTACCTTGTGTCATATTGATCAAGCCTTAAATAGGAAATTTACAAAATGAAGATACATCAGGGAGAGCACTTTAAAACTATACCCGATTGCATTTTATTTGATCTTGATAATACTTTTTACTCCTATGATTTCCCTCATGAAACTGCCTTAAAGGCAGTTGCTGAGAAGGTCTCTCTCAATTTTTCTATTTCAGATCAAGATTTTCAGAATGCATTTAAAGAAGGTCGTGACCAGATTAAAGAGACTCTAAAAAATACAGCATCCTCTCACAGCAGATTGTTGTATTTTCAAAGAATGTTTGAAGTTCTAGGTCTAGGATCTCAACCTCTTTCGGCTCTGGATTTAGAGCAAACCTACTGGAGAACTTTCCTAACTAATATTAAATTATTCCCTAATGCAAAGGAGTTATTGGAAGATATTAGGCTGCTAGGAATACCTTCGGCTGTTATTACAGATCTCACTGCTCAGATTCAGTTTAGAAAACTAATCTACCTTGAATTAGATCATTATTTTGATTATGTTGTCTCTAGTGAGGAGGCTGGTTTTGATAAACCAGATTCCAAAATTTTTGAATTAGCAATAACTAAGATCAACCCAAAAGGTAAAAATATATGGATGATTGGAGATGATGCTAAAAAGGATATAAGTGGTGCAAAAAATACATTAAATGCTGTTACTATCCAAAAAATTCATCCTAGCGCTTCCCTTGGTAGCTCCGAAAATACTCCGGATGCGTCTTTTAAAGATTTTTCAGAGCTTAGAAATTTATTAAAAAAACTTACAAACCCATAAAAAGATTCCATGCGAAATCAAGTTGAGCATTTTTGTAAAAAAATTGGACAAGACCCTCTTTTGGTTCAGGGAGCAGGTGGAAATGTTTCATGGAAAGAAGGAGAATTACTCTGGGTAAAGGCCTCGGGAACATGGCTGGCAAATGCAATGAGTCAGGATATATTTGTACCAGTCCCAATGAATGAGATTTTGTCAGAAGTTAAAAAAAATAATTTTTTATTTACTCCCGTATCAAGTAATCTAAACTCCCTTAAACCCTCCATAGAGACAATTCTTCACGCCTTGATGCCTCAAAAATTTATTGTCCATGTTCATGCTGTTGAGATTTTATCAATCTTAATAAGAGAGAACAGCAAAGAAGAAATCAAGCGCATTTTAGGCAATGATTTTAATTATATATATTTAGAATATGTTAAACCTGGCCCTGATTTAGCTAAAGCCATGCATAGAGAGATTTTTAAAAATCCTAATGCTCAAATAGTATTTCTGGCAAATCATGGAGTGGTCATTGGTGCGAACAGCATTCAAGAAATAGATGATTTACTGAATGAAGTATCTGAGTTGATGACTTCTCCAAAAAATAATCTGATGCTTAAGAAGTTAAAAAATAAAAAAGAGAATTATGATTCTTTGATGAGTGCAAAAAAATATAGAAGTGTGGGGGATAATACATACAATGCATTAGCCTTAATACCTGAGCTATCTAACCGACTTACGAGCGATTGGGCCGTATGTCCAGATCATGTAGTCTTTTTGGGGCATGAAGCAAAAATTCTTAATAAAAATATTTTTCCTGATGAAATCGGAGACTCCCAAGAGAATAGCCCAGTATTTATATTTTCCTTGGATCAAGGGGTTTACGAGTCTTTGGATGTCAGCATTGGGCAAAAAGCTCAATTAGAATGTTATTTTGAGATTATAAAAAGGCAGGATGCTAAGCAAAAACTATCTTCCTTATCACCTAGGCAAGTATCTGATTTACTGAACTGGGATGCAGAAAAATATAGACAGTCATTAAAATTGTAACTGTCAACTTAAAGATGTACCAAAACTTATCAAAACGATGCAGGCAACTATCCTTTTTTTTAAAACCCTTCTTCTCTAAGAAGGTCGCATCGCCTTCTAAGTTAGGCGAGCCCTTCGTTCTGGCCGACGTTTGCTGGCAACTGAAAGCCTAGGCAAATTGGCAAAAATCTTAAATGAAAGCAACACAGGTATCGTATTAGTCAGTTTTAACGAAGACTCTATGCAAAAGGAGCAATAGACTTGATAACATTATCTCAGGAAGACGATATAATCCTTAGGTATAGAATGGCTGCAGATAAAAACTTTGTATTAAGCAATGGCACATCAGACTATAAATATATTTACAACACTTTATTAGAATAATTTACATGAAAAAGAATTTAGATAAATCTACAGTTGATAGTTTTGGTGATGAGTGGGGAAGATTTGATCAATCAGGATTGAAGCCTGATGAGGCTCAAAAAATATTTGATCAGTATTTTTCAATATTCCCATGGGATTCTATTAATCCGGATGCAATAGGTTTTGATTTGGGTTGCGGCTCAGGTAGATGGGCAAAAATTATGGCTAAACGAGTAGGGCATCTTCATTGCATAGATCCATCTGATGCTATTGAAATAGCAAAACAATCCCTTGTCAGTTTTTCAAATACCTCATTCCACAAAGACTCAGTGGACGATTGCTCTCTCCCAAAAAATAGTCAGGATTTTGGTTATTCACTGGGAGTTCTGCATCATGTTCCAGATACAGCGGCAGCAATCAAAGAATGTGCAGCAATGCTTAAACCAGGAGCTCCTTTTCTCATGTACCTTTACTATGCCTTAGAAAATAAATCTTTTTTTTATAAATTTCTTTGGCGATGTTCAGATTTCTTTAGAAAAATTATCTGCAGATTGCCTTCAGGACCCAAGCATTTAGTTACTGATTTTTTAGCTATAGTTATTTATTTTCCATTAGCAAAGATCTCATTAGTCTTGGAAGGACTTGGGTTAAACGTTTCAAGTATCCCCTTAAGCTTTTACCGAAACTGTTCTTTTTACACTATGCGCACCGATTCACGTGATCGTTTTGGTACCCCTTTGGAGCAGAGATTTACCAAGTCAGAAATTACTACCTTGATGATTAATGCTGGTTTTGAGAATATTGTTTTCAATCATTCTGAGCCCAGATGGTGTGTCGTCGGAACAAAATATTGATCCCTTGCATATGACTTCAAATATAAAATGAAATATATTTTAATTGGATTTTTCTTAAGATTTCTAGTTGCCATATGGAATGGTTTTTTTGGGCCAAGCATAGGTGCTGATGGAGACGCTCTGACTTTTCATATAATTGGAGTGGAATTTTCACAGTTTGGGCTCTTTGATGCCAAATACAACATTGGTTGGATGTACTCAAAATTTTTAGGATTAATTTATTCTTTAACATTAGATTCGATTTTTATTGGAAGTTTTTTATCATGCTTAGCATGGCTTGGATCTGCTATTGCTTTAAATAAGAGCATTCAGTTACTTGGAATTCAAAAAAAATATCGTGATCGAGCATTATTGTTGTATGCGATCATTCCATCATCAATTCTCTTTACTAGTGTTACCCTCCGCGAAGTCTATCAATTATTATTTGTTAATTTATTGATTTACTCATCTTTAATGATCCTTATCAAGCAGAATAAAAAGTTCTGGGTATTGTTACTTATATCTACTTTTGGTATGGGTTTATTGCATTTTGGATTGGTATTATATGGAATCTTGGGAGCTATACTTACTTTTTATTTTACCTCGATCAAAGGAGGCAAAGTCCTATCGATTGAGCTCATCATTTTTTATTTACCACTTTTGGCCCTAGTAAGTTACGGAGGGACGACTTTATTTCTTGAAATTGTTCCCTTTGATTTTTCTGATGGCCTTGCGTCGGCGGTTCAATCGTATCAAGCTGGTCATAATGAAGCTCGAGCCCAGTATAGCTTTAAACCTGAACTTAACGGATTGTTTGATTTATTTCTTTTTTTACCAATCAGCTTGGGCCAATACTTTTTAGAGCCTATGCCATGGAAAATTGCTACTCCTCTAGATTTAGCATTATTTATTGAAAATATGTTTAGGGTTACTTTTATTTATTTTGCTATTAATAATATTTTTAAAGTTAAGGCAGCATTTAAAACTCCATTAATATTTCTTATTCTAATGTTTTTTGCTTTAGAAAGCCTATGGGCTCTTGGGACAGTTAATTGGGGTTCTGCTGTCCGGCATCATATTCCAAGCATGGGGATCCTATTAATTATAGCGATATGTTTTTTAGACAAAGGGACGCATGCATTCTCGTCTCTTAGCCCACAAAAAACAACAAAAATGTAATGTGTGGATTTACCGGATATCTATCAAGCAATTCCATAGATAAATTGTCTAACAATGAATCTATTATTCATGAGATGACTAGATCATTGATTCACAGAGGTCCTGATAGCGAAGGTTTCTGGAAGGATAGCTCTGAAGGAATCTCAATGGGTTTCAGGAGGCTAGCAATATTAGATACCTCATCAAATGGAAATCAACCGATGATTTCTAACAATGGCCAATTCGTAATAGTTTTTAATGGCGAGATTTATAATCATCTTATTCTAAGACAAGAAATAGAGCGCACTAAAAAAAATCATCAATGGTCCAGTAGCTCGGATACGGAAACTATATTATGCGGATTTGAGCTTTGGGGTATTCATGAAACTATTCAAAAGTGTACAGGCATGTTTGGATTTGCAGTTTGGTGCAACAAAAAAAAAGAACTAGTACTTGGAAGAGATCGGCTTGGTGAAAAGCCAGTCTATTATGGGTGGCAAGGAGAATCACATGATCGAGTATTTTTATTTGGATCTGAATTAAAAGCTTTTCATAAACATCCAATTTTTCAAAAAGAAATTGATAGAGATTCCATCAGTTCGTTTCTTAGATATAGCTATGTACCAGCCCCTAACTCTATATATAAAAGTATTTTTAAACTTCTTCCAGGGCATCTGTTGAAAGTATCAATAAGTTACCAAAAGCCTGTGATTACAGAATATTGGTCAGCCACTGAAATTGCTCAACAGAATCATAAATTATCCTTTTCAAGCGATAGCAAGGCCATAGATTCACTTGAAGGCGTTCTCCGGTCCTCTGTAAAACAGCAAATGATTGCAGATGTCCCAATTGGTGCATTTTTATCAGGTGGAATTGATTCTTCTGTCACAACAGCATTAATGCAGGAGCAGTCCATGGAAAAGATCAAGACTTTCACTATAGGATTCAATCAACAAGGATTTAATGAAGCCGAGCATGCTAAAGCAGTAGCCAATCATCTAAATACGGATCACTCAGAGCTTTATATTGACTCGCAAGATTTACTTAATGTTATTCCAAAACTCTCAGAGCTCTATGATGAGCCATTTGGAGATTCCTCTCAGATTCCTACTTACTTAATTGCTCAATTTGCTAAACAAACTGTTACCGTAGCTTTGTCTGGCGACGGAGGAGACGAATTATTTTGCGGTTATAACCGTTATAAAATTTCAGATAAATACTGGAAAAAGTTAAAGACTATTCCGCTTTTTTTAAGAAGAATTATAGCCAGTAGCATATCTAAGTTTCCTCCGCAGCAAATTGATAAAATGTATTCATTAGTTACTCGCAATGCGCAGTATGCAAATTTTAGCGATAAGGTGCTCAAGGGCAGTAATGTTATTGCTAGCAAAGATATTGCAGATCTTTATATTGGGCTAATCTCTGCCTGCAAGGATCCAAACTCTTTTGTCATTGACGGAATTGAATCAAATAATTTTTTGCATTCAAAGTTAAACATGCTGAAAAATTTTGATGATCTATCATTGATGATGTTAATGGATTTATTAACTTATTTACCTGATGATATTTTAACTAAAGTTGATCGTGCTGCCATGGGAGTTTCGTTGGAAACAAGAGTTCCAATGTTGGATCATCAAATAGTTGAATTTGCTATGCAGTTACCACAAGAATATAAGTTAAGAGAGAATCAGACTAAATGGATTTTAAGAGAAGTGCTCTATAGAAATGTACCACAGGAATTAATCGACAGACCGAAAGCTGGGTTTGCAATACCCATAGGGTTGTGGCTTAGAACAAGTCTAAAAGATTGGGCAGAGGACTTGTTGAGTGAATCTTCTATTCATGACCAAGGTTTTTTTAATGCAGCTAAAATTAGAGAGCGTTGGCTGCAACATTTATCTGGCACTCATAATTGGGAGCACTTTTTATGGAATATCCTCATGTTTCAAAGCTGGCATAAACATTTTCATGAGCAAAGTTAAAATACTCTTTCTGGTGAATGTAGATTGGTTTTTTATATCCCATCGTTTACCTATTGCAGTTGCAGCCGCCAAAAAGGGCTTCGAGGTTCATGTGGCCACATCAGTCACTGATAAGGCAGCTCTTATCAAGAACGCTGGCTTCATATTACATGATATTCCAATATCTAGAGGTGCCATTGGACCAGTGACTACTTTTAAAACATTCCTAGCAATAATGAAAATTTTTTATAAGGTGAAGCCTAACATTGCTCACTTAGTAACTATTAAGCCAATTCTGCTCGGTGGTATTGCCGCCAGAATTACAAATATTCCTGGAGTAATTGCTGCAATATCAGGCTTAGGCTATATTTTTATTGATCAAGGTTTTATTGCCTCAATTAGACGTTTTTTTATCAAAGCACTCTATAAAACTTCTTTAGGTCATAAAAATTTAAAAATTATTTGTCAAAATTTAAATGACTTAGATGAAATTCAACAAGCTACAAAGCGATCTAATGATTCTTTTTCTATAATTAGTGGTTCGGGCGTAGCATTGAATCAATTTACCCATGTCCCTGATCGTAATAAGATTCCAAAAATAATAATGGCTTCAAGACTATTAAAAGATAAGGGAGTTATAGAGTTTGCTGAAGCTGCTGAAATTTTAAAAGAAAAAAATATACAAGCCGAGTTTATTTTGGTTGGTGATCCTGATCCAGATAATCCTTCGAGTATACATAGTTCTCAACTTGAAGAGTGGGAGCAGAAAGGTATTTTAGAGTGCTGGGGATATATAGATAATATGCAGGACGTTCTGTCTCAGGCCTCCATTGTAGTTTTACCATCTTATAGAGAAGGATTTCCAAAAGTTTTAATGGAAGCTGCGGCCTGTGGAAGAGCTGTAATTACTACTGACGTAGCTGGTTGCAGAGATGCAATATACAATGGAGTTACTGGGCTCTTAGTTCCTGCTAAAGATGCTAATTCATTAGCAGATGCTATTTTGGACCTTACAGCTAGTCCAGAAAAATTTAAACAAATGGGATTAGAGGGAAGAAAAATGGCAGAAGAAAGATTTGATGAGAGTATTGTCATAGAGAAGCATCTAGCTCTCTATGATCTAATACTTGCTAATGCAAAATAATTGACAGGTATTTTATATAATGAAGTATTTAATTACAGGAGGGGCTGGATTTATTGGCAGCGCACTGATCAGACATCTCATTTCTTCCACCAATAATGTAGTCCTGAACATTGATTGCCTGACATATGCAGGCAACTTAGATTCACTTGAATCAATAAAAGATTCGCCTCAATACTTTTTTAAAAATATTGATATATGCAATGTTACCAACCTTATAAGTGAAATTCAGAGCTTTAAGCCCGATATTGTTATGCATCTTGCAGCCGAGAGCCACGTTGATCGCTCTATTGAAAATCCTAGTACATTTATGCAGACAAATATTATAGGAACTTATAATTTACTAGAAGCTGTAAGAATATATCTCGACTCTGCTCCCAAGGATATTCTAGAAAATTTTCGTTTTCATCATATTTCTACAGATGAGGTATACGGAGATTTAGCAACGCTTGAAGACTTTTTTACTGAAGAGACCCCCTATGCTCCAAGTTCGCCTTATTCAGCCTCCAAAGCAAGCTCAGATCACTTAGTAAGAGCTTGGGGTAGAACATTTAATATACCTTTTGTGATTACAAACTGCTCCAATAATTATGGGCCTTTTCATTTTCCTGAGAAGCTAATTCCTCATACTATTTTGAATGCATTACATGGAAAGCCTATCCCTGTATATGGAAAAGGAGATCAAATTAGAGACTGGCTATATGTAGAGGATCACGCAATTGCTTTGAACCTTGTTGCAACTAAAGGATGCCTAGGAGAAACTTATAACATTGGTGGATATAATGAGAAAAAAAATATTGAGGTTGTGGAATCAATCTGTAATATCTTAGAAGAATTAGCACCCAAAAAGCCAAAAGATATTAAATACTATAAAGATTTGATATCTTTTGTTTCTGATAGGCCTGGTCATGACCTAAGATACGCAATTGATGCCTCCAAAATAACAAATGATTTGGACTGGCGTCCGTATGAAACATTTGATACTGGGTTACGCAAAACCGTTTTATGGTATTTGGAGAATACTGAATGGTGGGAAAGGGTTCTGAATGGAGCATATAAGCTTGATAGGATTGGAGAGAAAACTTAGACAATAATATGAGTACAAAAAACTATAAAGGGATTATCTTGGCAGGCGGAACAGGCTCTAGGCTTCACCCTATAACCAAAGGTATTTCCAAGCAGCTTTTGCCAATTTACGACAAACCTATGATTTATTATCCACTTTCTGTGCACATGCTTGCAGGAATAAGAGATATCTTAATAATTTCTACCCCTGTTGACCTTCCGTTTTATCAACAATTACTTGGAGATGGCTCTCAGTTTGGGATAACTCTTAGCTACGCCGAACAGCCGTCTCCCGATGGTTTAGCACAAGCTTTTATAATAGGAAAAGATTTTATTGGTAACGATAATGTCTCATTGCTTTTGGGAGATAATATTTTCTTTGGACCAAAATTTTCTGATGCACTAACAAAAGCTTCCAGTCGAGATTCGGGGGCAACAATTTTTGGTTATTATGTGCAGGATCCAGAAAGATTTGGTGTTATGGAGTTGGATGATCAAGATAAGGTAATAAGCTTAGAGGAGAAGCCTCTTAAACCAAAGTCTAATTATGCAATTACGGGGCTTTATTTTTATGATAACGACGTAATTAATATAGCTTCTGAGTTAAAACCGTCTCAACGTGGCGAGTTAGAAATCACAGATATAAATTCTATATATTTAAATCAAGGTAGTCTTAAATCTACTATTCTAGGTCGAGGCTTTGCATGGCTTGATACAGGAACTCCAGATTCATTGCTTGAGGCAGGTACATTTGTTCAGATGGTTGAAAAAAGACAGGGATTGAAGATTGCATGCCTTGAGGAGATAGCTTTCTTGCAAGAGTGGATTTCAGAGGATCAATTAATACAAGAAACTAGCAGATACGGTAATTCTCAATATGGCAAGTACCTTAAAAATATACTGAAGCAATCTTAATGAAAGTTTTTAAAACAAGTTTATTAGATTGCCTTATTATTCAGCCTGATATTTTTCGAGATTCTAGAGGATATTTTCTTGAAACTTTTCGTGCCAATCAATTTACTCAAGATCTGGGCATTAAAGATGCCTTTGTTCAAGATAATCATTCTCACTCTTCTAAAGGTGTATTCAGGGGGCTGCATTTTCAATTAAATAATCCCCAGGGAAAACTAGTTAGAGCATCAAGAGGCACCGTGCTTGATGTTGCTGTGGATCTGAGAGTGAGCTCAAAAACTTTTGGTAAATCAGAAGTTTTTGAAATCTCGGATCAAAATTTTCATCAGATATGGGTTCCTCCTGGTTTTGGCCATGGTTTTTTGGTGCTATCAGAGTTTGCAGATTTTCAGTATAAGTGCACTCAGTATTATGATCCGAGTGATGAGCAAGCAATTCATTGGAAGGATCCAGATCTTAATATCTCTTGGCCTGCAGGGGTAGAGATGATAGTCTCGGAAAAAGATTCAAATGCCCAATCTTTTCAAGATTACTGCAATCAAGTATCCTCAAAAATTAAAATAAATTGACAAAAATAGCAGTTATTGGTGCTGGATATGTAGGAATGTCCCTAGCAGTTCTACTTTCAGAAAAAAATCATGTAGATGTTCTGGATACAGATTCAGAAAAAGTAAAAAAAATAAATCAAAGAAAATCAATTATTAAGGATGATGATATTGAACTTCTTTTAAAAAATAAAAAACTTAGACTGTCTGCAAGTGATTCTCCAGCCAAGGCTTATAAAAATAAAGAGTTCTATATTATTGCAACGCCCACTGATTATGATGAGAATACAAATCAGTTTGATACATCCTCTGTGGAGTTCGTGATTACGAGCATTCTTCATTTTACCAACTCAGGCATGATTGTAATTAAATCTACAGTCCCGATTGGATTTACACAATCAATGAATAAGAAATTTAATACAACTAGAATAGTATTTTCGCCTGAATTTTTACGAGAAGGCAGCGCTATTCATGACAATTTAAACCCCTCTAGAATAATACTAGGCGGTGATCATCCCGGTATTCTCCCATTTTCTAAAGTGCTTCAGGAAATTTGTATTAAGCAAGATTTAAAAACATTACTTATGAGTTCCTCAGAAGCTGAGGCAGTGAAACTATTTTCAAATACTTTCTTAGCGATGAGAGTTGCATTTTTTAATGAGCTTGATAGTTTTTCGATGGATAAAAATCTGCATGCTCCAAAAATTATAGAAGGAGTTTCTTTGGATCCTAGAATTGGATCTTTTTATAATAATCCATCTTTTGGTTATGGTGGTTACTGTCTTCCAAAAGATACTAAGCAATTACTTTCAAATTACGGTAATACCCCTCAAGAATTAATCAAAGCTATTATTTCATCCAATGAAACAAGAAAAGATTTTTTAATCAATGCCATTCTTAGTTCTGGCGCAAAAGTAGTTGGAATTTATCGCTTGATAATGAAATCTGATTCAGATAATTTTCGAGAATCTGCAATTATTGATCTTATTAATAAATTGAATGCTTATGATATTAAAATCTTGATTTACGAGCCGCTAATACATGAATCTAAATTCAAGGGATATGAGGTTTGCAAAGAAATAGAAATCCTTAAATCTTCTTCAGATCTCATCCTGTCTAATAGGTTTGATGCAGAGTTAGGAGATGTAGAGGAAAAGGTGTTTACTAGAGACATATTTGGAAGAAATTAGATGTTAGGAGATCTCCCTGAGTCTTATTTAATTATCTTAAAATAGTAAATTTTTGCAATTATTACTGGCAACTTAAGCTCTCAACTATTCGTATTAAGATGATATAATTTCTACAAAAATTAAACGGATCTCATATGAACAAACATAATAATTTTTACTCTTTTCCCTTATTATTGTCATTGGCATTCTTCTCTGTCAATTTATTTTCTCAGGCGTCAAATCCATTATCTGCTGAGTTTTTATCTGGTCTGCCGCCAGAAGTGGCAGATGAATTATTGCTGAATAATGCAGTAAAAAAAGAGGAGGACTTGGAGAAATTATTTCGCGCAGATACTAAGTTTATTAAAAGTAAGGATATTTTAGAGAAAATTAGATACGAACTGAAATCTATAGAGAAAAGAATAGATGTTGCGGAAGGTCGTTCTTCTAAATCTCTTGAGAGGTTTGGAGAAGATTTCTTTAGCACTATTCAATCTTCATTTATGCCGGTTAATGTTCCCAGTTCATCGGGTAGTTATGTAGTTGATGTTGGTGATGAATTTAAGATGATGCTTACCGGCGCATCAAAAATTTCAGCCTCAAACTCAGAAAAACAAATGGTTCAGAGAGATGGAACAATTTTAATTCCCAATATAGGTAAACTCACCGTTGCTGGCATGACTCTTGGCGAGGCTGAAAAAGCCATCGTTGACTACCTGAAAATAACTTCACCTGGGGTTACGCCTTTTATTTCTTTATCAAAAGTAAGAGATATTAATATTTTGCTGCTGGGTGGAGTTATAAGCCCGGGTGTCTTTACTCTTGGAGGAGGCTCTAATGTTTTAACAGCTTTGAATGTGGCAGGTGGAATCTCAGATACCGGTTCATATAGAAAAATTGAACATAAAAGAGATGGAAAGATTATTCAAACAATCGATCTTTATGAAATTTTTATATTTGGAAATATGAATTTAAATGCAGACTTGAGATCTGGAGATGTTTTATTGGTCCATCCTATGCAAACAAGTATCCCTGTTTCAGGTGGCATTAATACTCCGGCTATCTTTGAAGCTTTACCCGGAGAAACAGCAGCAGACCTGATAGAATATGCTGGTGGTTTCTCTGCAGCATTTAAAGGCCATCAAAATATTTTTGTTAAGAGAAGTGATATAAGTAGTAATCGTATTATTGATCTTCCGGTAGACAATATGGATCTCTTTTCTTTGGAAGCAAGAGATATATTATTGATCCCATCTTATTCGAATATTCTTGAACCTGCGAAGGAAGTTATTATAGAAGGCTTGGTCAATAGGCCTGGTCAATACTATGTAGATCAAAATGAGACTTTAAGCGATCTTATTAAGAGAGCTGGGGGCTATAAGGAGAATGCTTATGAGTTTGGCTCAGCGCTTTATAGACAAAGTATCGCAGAAACAGAAAAAGAGTTTGCTCAGCTAAATTATTTTGAAACTCTTAGATTTATTGTTTCTAATCTTGCTCAACCTGGCATGTCTGCAAATTCAGGAGTGGTACAGTTATTGGCTGAAGAATTAAGGGCGGGCGTTCACAATGGAAGGATTGTTACGGAGTTTAATTTAAATCAGCTGAGCAAGAATCCTTCAAATGATGTTGTGCTAGAACATATGGACAGAATAGTTATACCTCAAATGCAAAAAGTTGTTTATTTATTTGGTGACTTTAAAAATCCATCTAATGTAGGTTTTAACC
>MDSY01086990.1_pt1 | contig 26021 bp, 16 predicted proteins | sample 811131 | NCBI WGS metagenome assembly MDSY01 (sample SAMN05326643, study PRJNA326480) | marine metagenome | isolation source: seawater | place: Atlantic Ocean: South West | collected 2010
AGAATTCCGTAAATCCACGAATCTAATTCTTCTGTCAAAAATGATGTTTCCTCCATTAATGCTGATTCAACATCTTCAACAGCTGCGATTGGATTACCTTCTATGTCTGTTAGACCCGCTGCATCCACTACCTGAATCAAGGCGTCACAGTTAGCCAAATCTGACAAGAAAGCATTACCTCTTCCTCGCCCATCTGCTGCCCCGGGGACTAAACCTGCCACATCGACTAGGAAAGTTGGGACAAGTCGAACATGGCCAACGCAGCTGCCAGTTCTTGGCTCACAAATACTACCCTGTCTAGGGTCATCAACGCTAACTGATTCTAAGCGGCCATCCGCTTCAAGTCGCTCTCGCAGGTCCTTACATGGACAAGGCATGGACGCTGCAATGAATGCAACTCCTACATTCGCCTCGATAGTGCAGAATGGATAGTTTGCTATATCCACCTTTGCAAGAGTTGCTGAGCTGAAAAAAGTAGATTTGCCAACGTTTGGCTTGCCTACCAAACCTATTCGCATTGAATCACGCCTGATTTATTCTCTCAATAATATCGGCTTTTGTCCCGCTGTGTGGTAGATCCATAGATTTAGCCAAATCCACTAATTCTTGTTTCTTCATCTTTTTGAGATCTGCTTGTGTTGGTTTTTCAACATCGACTTCTTTAGCGTCTTCGTCTGATGATTCGTCACCATCACTATCTGAAGCCTCCACAACCTCTGATTCTCCTTCGTCAGGTGACTCAGGTTGTTCAACAACCTCCTCTGTTGATTCGGTCTCAGTTACCTCAGGTTCAGCATCTTCAGAAACATATGGAACGAACTCAATATCCAAAGCTGTTCTGATCTTCAGAAGTGCTATATCTAATTCTGGAAGATTGATTTTACCATCTGAATTAATGTCCATTATCTGAACTAACTTAGCGACCTCATATGGTGGTAAGTCTGCAACCTTGCCAACTAGTAGAGCATTCGCAAACTCAAGTTCATCGATTTCTCCCGATTCGTCTACATCTGCCCAAGCAAAGAATTGTGCTGTTGTTGTTCCTCTTGCACAAAGCCACCTTGTCAAAGCTACTAAGTCTGGATCAAATTCTGATTTTGGTTCCTCTTTATTGTCAGATGGATACTCATCGATCTCGTCATTATGCAGATCTGAAGATACCTCGATGATTGTAGAACCACTGGAGCCCTCTTCATCTGACTCACCAATTATCAACTCTGTGTCAATACCAACACCTCGGCCAAATAGAGCTCTTATCGAAGTTGTTCCCTCTACAAGACTGTAAGTTGAAATATCGCTTTCTCCAGTATATGAGGCAGATGCGTTATCACCCGACATCAGAGTTTTTACTACTACATTTCCAGTCATGAGATACCCCAGAACTAGCCCGTAGAATGCGAACGCTCCTGTTAGCGCAAATCCAGTAATATTGGTCGCTAGAACTTCGTTTTCTTCAACCAAATCAATAACAGCGACATTTACCTCGAGCAAACTATTTTCGGTCCAATCATACATCAAGAATAGAATTGTTGAGAGTAATCCACCAAAAATCACAAGCCAGGAAGCGGTTCCTGCGGATCCCTTCAATGTCTTATTTGCAGCCAATGGGTAAGAATGGAATAAAGCAGCCATGGCGAATAAACCTCCAACAGTGTAGAAGTATGCCATATTCGAAGAATCTGCTACGTTTGACAAACTGCCATCTCCAATCATTACATTCAATCCTGTAAAGTATGAGAGGATTGCAAATACAGGGAGAAGAATTGCTGCCCCTGCTGCTGCTGTTGCTCCAGGACTTGCGATGACGGCGCTTGCATTCCCACGCATTGTAGCAATCATGTTTGTAGATGCTGCAAATATTGGCATCAGACCGACTGTTACAAGTATCGCTCCAACCGATTCAGTAAGATTGTCAGCGTGTCCGGACTCTGTCAAAAAGAATGGAGGGATTGTAACAAACAGGAGTAGCATCGACGCTTTTGTTAGACTTCCAGACCATATTGGCATTCCCGTAACGTGAGATATAACGTGGTATCCGACGGCAAACATAAGAGCTAATGGGACCCATCCGATAGAGATTATTTGACCAATCCATACTGTTTCTGTTAATCCAAACAATTCTCCAACAGCAACAGATACTCTGCTGAATAATAGGCTTACTAAAGCAAGAATTAGGAACCATGAAGGGACAGAAATTGGTGCATCTCCTCTATTTCCTAAGGTGATCAGTGAATTGACCAAGAGACTTAACACTAGTAGAGCTGATATCAATCCATAAAGTGCCATTTGGGTTGCTCCATATGTCAAAATATCCCAATGGTCCAGAGCGGACAATACAAGTCCAACCAATGCTTGTGCTGTCCAAGCGATTGCGATTAAAGATGCATTTGCTTCACTTGCTAAATTAGAACCACTTGTCCTTGTGTGAGCAACAAAGGCACCACCTAACAAAATTGCAAACAGAGCAGTAGTCATTGCAACTTCGTTGAAGTAGGCTAATGCGCTACCGTCATCATAAGACCATCCAACATTTGAGAGAGAGTCCAATGCCGATGGATCATAACTATGCCATGCAGCAAGGAAGCCTCCTACTGATGCGATTACGAACCAAAACACGCCTGTTTGCATCCAGGTTTTTGCCCCACATCCCTCTTTTTCTTGGAATAGGTCTGTTGCTGGCCCTGAAGCTTTAGTCAGTAGGAACATTCCTAATTGCCTTAATGGGCTTGTCATACCGCCGAATCCTCTTTGGATATAATGCGTGAATAATAAAAACGTAACAAGAAGTATTCCAGATGTAGTAAATGCGCCCGACATCTTCACCACTTCCTAATCAGAGAGTACTCCTCCAATGATGTTTGATATTATCATTCCAATTCCAACAAGTATTCCGATTAGATAATACCAGATTCCCGAACCACCAAGATTATCCATAAATGGAACTATTTGACCAATGACTGGTATATTGTCCCAACCAAATATGTTTGAAAACATTGCAATCATACCGACTAATCCAACAATCATAATGACCATTATGACTCTAGATGCTGAGGGTTCTGCTACACCTTCTGATACATCTGGAAGAATAGTGTTGTTAGCCATATTACCACCACTAACCCATAGGGGTTAGATAATCCACCTGTGATGTAGTGATAAACATTCACCACCATAATTTCATGGAGAGCGTAGAAGATTCAGAATGTCGCCTCTTCTGCTCTTACCGGAACCTAATGGAATTGGCATTGATTTATCCAGTCGAATTTCACATTCCCAGACTCGTTTACATTCACATTCTAGACCATCCAATTCGTGAATATCTCCACTTACCGAATAACGCTCGATGGCCGCTACAACATCTGCATCGCATTTGCCGCAGTTATGTGCTCCTCGAACCTTACCACCTGCCGTTGGATGAATTATCAATCTACAAACCTGGTCTTCTGCTCCGTTACCGGAGTTAGTCGGATGAATGTCGTAGTGAACATCATGAATAAGTTGGACCAATGACCAAAGCCATGGAGGTCTATACTCGTTTGCTCTGAACAATCTATCGATTACTGTGCCCCTTTGTATATTCATTGGATTTACACTAATTTCGTCACTTCTCTCAGCAACGTCTCTAATCCATTTTGCTCCGTGGACCAATGCATCGCCCTCTGACATGAATGGTGGTTTGAACATTAGGTATGTTTTAATTCGTAAATTAAATTCTGCCAAGTTTTCTACTGCCTTATCCCAACTGCGTACACTGAATCCCTTATTCACATGGAATCTCAAAACCTCATCGTCATAAGCTTCAAGGCCGATAGCGACTGAAAACTTTGGATTTATTTTCGTGGCCCACTCTAGTTTGGCTTTTGTCAATTGCTCAGTTCTGCTCTCGACCACCAATTCTTTACCCATCTCGTGACATTCTCGCAAAACTCTCTCTTGAAAATCCAGAGGTATCTCTCTATCCTCAAGCAAACTTCCTGAAGTGTAAACTTTGACCATACCCATCGAGTCAAGATCATCGAATCTTGCCAAGGATTTCTCCCATTGCGCATGCAAATCTTCGCTGGTCACATCATCCCTTGTGTCATTAAAATAACCGCAGAATGTGCAACCACTAGACCACCACCAGTGGCATCCTTTGGTTCGAAGTATCACAGTCAAGGCGGTAGTGGGTGTCCCATCTGCCAAAGTTTCAGGGGTGTAGTAAACAGTAGCTGGGTGCTTAGCATCCCAAGAGTATTTTTTCTCTTGTGCCCATGAAGTATTTGCTGGTGCTTTGACCAAGTGGTGAATGCGAGATGGCCGCTTTTGCGACACCCCTAACATGGTCAATTTCCCTTCAGCCATGGTGAACCGTCCAGTATCTGTCGTTTGAAACCTACTCAATTTAATGATTTAGTAAAGAAATCTATCAATCGCCTCTCATATTCGGATGTGTGTGTTAACATGAGTGTTATGTGCTCATCACTCTCCACACCCTCTCCTATGTCGTAACGCATGACTGAATCTTCAAACCAATAGTCGATTTTACTCTCATTTCCATGCTCCATGGCTTCATCAAGCATTTTCTCGCTGTGATGTAATCTTACTCTCTTATCCTGATTACCATGAACAATATACATGTGGCGCTCTCCAATTTCAGTCCCCGCTTCCAGAGGATAATATTGGATTAGATTTTGGTTAGCAATTACCTTTCCAGCAAAAATTCCAGCACCCCCTAAAAATGTAGGATAGCCTTGGAATTCTAACTCCTCGACGACTATATCTCCCATATCCGAGTATACCGAATCAAGCCATACCGACTGCATTCTGTCATCCTTAGTGAATGCTATAGCTGCCGTCCCAGCTCCCATTGAATTTCCAAATATTCCTATTTTTTCTGGAATTGCCTGATGTTCTTCAATCAACCAGTCAAATACAGAGATTACGTCAGACCATTCATCTTGGCCACCTGATACTCTATCATCATCAATTGATGATTCGCCGTGATCTCTTAAATCAAAAACTACCACATTAAAACCTGCATTGGCAAGCATTCCCGAAGGGAGTAACAAGGCCGCATCTGCTTTACATCCTCTGATGCCATGAACGAATATTACCCAGGGCGCAGATACATTCTGTTTGTGGAACCAAGCTGATAATTGAAGATTATCTTGTTTGTTTTCGATGGTTGCTGATTCGAAAAAGTCCCACCAATACGCTGAGAGATTATTCATTATTTCCTCTGATATATTTTCGTTAGAAAGCGATTCATTCAGAGGGACCTCCCCTCTGAGTGGAGCAAATTGAGTTGGTGTATTCTGGTCGAAATTGCCCCAGCAATCGGTATTAGTGTAAGCCACTCCATTGTAAACAATAGAACCTGCAAAATAATACCCAAACGGAAGTAGTGCTACCAGCATAAGAGCTAGTGGGAATATTTCTTTTTTCACTCCCCATCAACCCCTCGATAGAGTATGCTTGAACCTGCTTTTACAAACTCTCCCTTTGGGTAATCTGCTCTACCTTCCTCTGCTCCTATGACACACGGAGTAAATTTGGAAGCTGGGACTCTTACGTCGACCCTACTGCCTAATCGAATCATTCCGAATCTTTCCCCTCTACGAAGGTCATCGCCCTCACCTTTCCATGGGATGATTGTCCTCGCAAGCGCTCCCGATATTTGCATTACTTCAACAATTAAACCATCAACACGCTCAAACAAGGTCCTAACCCGCTCGTTGTATTCGCTTTCTTTACGAAAAGCTGGTAGAAATGGCCCTCTGCGCATCCCTTTACCAGTCCTGTGTTCCATCCTAGTAATTTTACCCTCAATTGGGGAGCGGTTGACGTGAACATCTAGAGGAGACATAAATACTGCAATTCGCCAAACATCGTCATCTGATTCATCTCCTTCTGGAACTGCTTCAAACCTTTGTTCGGTTGAGAATTTAAGAGGCTCCTCACAACTTTCAGGAAACCAGGTGCCTGTGTGTTCATCCTCTTCCACGTTACCAAGTTCATCCTTTGAAGGTCTGCGCCCTGTTGCTCTCTCTCTTTTTACAAACATTACATGACCATCTGCTGGAGATACTACAATTCCTTTATCCTTTGGAATTGGTCTATCTGGATCTCTCCAAAAGTTGGCAAAAAATGCCGATATCATCAGCATCAAAATGCCCATTGTCGGGGCGATTCCAAACAATGGATTTACGAACCATCCAACTAATATGAATCCAATTCCCATCAAACCAGGAGTAATGACAGGCAGGTGACCGCCTCTAGCGATTAAGGCCAAATGGCTCACCTACTGGTTACCTTGCGAATCTGAAGTATTTCTCCAGACTACTTCTGGCTCACGATCATTATCTGACTGTTCTTCAGAATCTGATTGTGACTCTTGTGAGACTTCTTCAGAGGGTGTTTCCTCTGATGGCTCCTCAACTGGAGCATCCTTTGCGACGAAGTCTGAGGCAGCAGCACCTAACTCTGATCCTTTGAGATATCTGTTGCCATCCATGTCGTAAGATTTTGCAAATTCAATGAATGCATCCCTATCAGTGATGCCATTCTTTTCCATTACTCCTGTCAGGACTTGCTCAGACCAGTTCCATTCTTCCTCTTCAGATTCTGCTGATTCAACCGCAGCCTCATCTTCTGAGGATTTCTCTTCAGATTCTGTGGAGTCAATTTCAGTAGCTTCCTCGATTGTCATTTCAGCAGCTCTTGCTTCAACCATTTCATCCATTCTTTCTGCTATTGCACGACCCATGTGCTGAGATTGGCGTTCTGCTTCTGCCGCTGCTTCAATCATTTCATATCGGCGCTTAATTGCCTTGTTCAAATCTTCAAACAATGACATGTGATCCATATACCATTCGTCTCTGGTTTGCAGTTCAACTACTGCAAGACGTAGATCGTTGTCCAACTCTTCTGCTATCGAGAACACCTTTCCAAGCCTGTCCTTTTCTCGAGTGAATTTTTCTTCCATCTTTCGCAATTCAGGTTCCAGGTGTTCTACCTGCTTTCCTGCCTTGCCTGCACGCATTTCTAACTCTCTAATCCTAGCATCTTTTTCTGTTAGCAATGCCTCAAGACTCTCTTTTTCGATTTCTCTTTCAACAATTTCCTTCTCTAGAACTTCGACCTCTGCCTTTGTATCTCTTAGTTCAGCCTCTTGCTGTTCGTAAGCAGCATACAGTTTTAGCAGCCTGTCAGTTTCTTCCTCAAGTTTCTCTGTGAGTTCCTTGATTTGAGTTTCTGGAGTGATGGTTCCACCTTCGGACATTTTCTCACCTGAGGCTACGCCTCTCTTATACGCGAAATTAGACATACATATCAAGCCGACGCATCATTAGAGCCTGAATTAGGCGTATGAGGACACTCATACAGCGTCGGTGGCAGAAACTAGTTCTCGAGCAATACTTACTTCGCCCATTGAATGTCCTGCATCTGGAACAATGACTAATTGGCTTTGAGGTAGCGCTTTGTGCAACTCCCATGCACTTCTTGCGGGACAGACAACATCATATCTGCCCTGAACAATAATTGTTGGAATATCGGAAATTATTGAGGTATTATTCAAAATATGTCCTTCTTCTACAAAAATTGCGTTGATAAAATAATGACATTCTATTCTTGCAAATGCTACTGCGAAATCAAGGTCTTCGGCCTTCTCTAAATACTCAGAATCTGGAAATAACCTACTTGTTGCCATTTCCCATCTAGTCCATTCCTTAGCAGCCGCTCTGCGAGTTTCTACATCATTGCTCGTCAATCTCGAATAATATGCTTGTATAAGATTGCCTTGTTCAGAGATTGGTATGTGGTCCCTGTATGGCTCAAATGCGTCTGGGAAAATGTGGCTAGCTCCATCTTGGTAAAACCAGTACAGTTCACTTTTACGGCACATAAATATCCCTCGCAGGATTAGAGATTGTACACGGTCTGGATGTTTCTGAGCATAAATTAACGACAATGTAGAGCCCCAAGACCCGCCAAAAACATGCCACTTTTCTATTCCAAAAAACTCCCTAAGCTTTTCTAAATCAGATACTGATGCGTGTGTGTTATTGTCTTCCAATTCTGCATGAGGTGTTGACTTACCACAACCCCTCTGGTCGAATTGGATTATGTCAAATTTTTGAGGATCGAAATACCTTCGATATTCTGGCTGACTTCCACCGCCAGGTCCTCCATGGATGACAATTACGGGATGTCCAGACCTGTTCCCCGACCTCTCCCAAGCGATGGTATGGAGTTCTGTCACCTTCAGAAATCCAGTGGTATGTGGTTCAATTTTGGGGTAAAGTACGTCTTCAATACTAGATAATTGTGTTTCCATGAACTATGCACCCAACATAGGGTATTGTTATTTTCTATAAACATACGATTTATTGGATTGGATGTTTTAGGTTACAAAATGGCAGGTACGCACGCTACTGACGTGTTCTCAAAATGGGCATTGATGGGCAAGGATGAAGGAATGGAAAAGGGCCATTACCCCTCAGTAAAAGCGATGTTAGACATAGCATTACGATATGTAAAAACAGAATTTACTGCCATAGATTTGGGCTGCGGTAACGGCTGGGTTGTCCGACTTTTGAATGACTTGGGCGCTAGGTCAGCAGAAGGAGTTGACGGTTCTATTGAGATGATAAAAAAAGCAACTGCGATTGATCCTAGTGGAAATTATACACATGGACTACTGCCTGATTGGCAACCCCGAACAAGGTTTGACCTAGTGCACTCCATGGAATTCTTGTATTATCTAGAGAATCCTGAAAATATGCTCAAAAAAATTCGCAGTGAGTGGTTGCAAGAGAACGGGATTTTAGTCGCTGGTGTTGATCATTATTTGGAAAATGAGGAATCTCTTTCTTGGCCAGAACATGTAGGAGTTCATATGACTACAATGTCAATCGCTGAATGGAAAAATGCAATGCATAATGCAGGTTTTGTGGACGTAGAAATTCACCAGGTAGCTGCAAAGGGAGAATTTCCAGGAACGTTAGTCATGATTGGTCGGAATCCGTTAGGCTGATGGTCCCCTCAAAGAATACACAGGCCTCGCAATTTCCCGGATTTGAACACGGTGGGGCAGGATGGTTATCATCAACTGCTGAAATGTAGCCCATCCATGATATCAATTCATCCAAGTCTGATTTTGCTTTCTTGAAGTCCTCATCATTCATTCTCACCATTCGACCCGATGCTGCAATTAGAATAGCGGGCGGCAAAATTTCTCTTCTGAGGTGCTCTGGCTTCCTTTCTTCGTTAGCTTCCAAAGCTAAGCAATACAAGGTTAATTGTAGTCTATGCTTAGTAAGAATTTCAATTTCTGAATCGGTTTTTGCATATGGAGATTCAATACCAATACCTGTCTGCAATTCATGCCCATCTGCTGGATTATCCGGATTAAATGCTGACAAACATCCTCTCGTTTTAGCATCTACAACCTGAAGGTAAGATTTGCCATCATCACCTTTGAGAGCTAATACTAAGTCTGCCCTACCATCAAATATCGAATGTACTTGGGTTATGTTTGTTGTGGGAACGCTTCCCCTTGGTGTCCACTTTTGACGAGTGATCTCCTTTGCTGAGGAATGTACAAAATTGAATGGTAACTCTGTCCTCAGTCCTTCTAAAATCATCCCGTCGAATTTCGCTCCTTTTGTCAATTTACCCAATATACCATCATCAACTAACTGTGCTAGATGAAGCATTCTCGATTTAACCCTATCAACTAACTTTGGTTCACTAAAGGATGATTGTGCCAATACCTCATCAAGCGTTTTCTCGTCTTGCAAATTATTGGCCTGTGTGTCGGTCCAGGTACTATCAAGGTCTGGACTGCCAATGCCAGGATTTGCCAAACCTATTTCCAGCAACCTGTGAAACAGAGATCCAAATTCAGTTGCTGAAGGCCAATAAGATTCGCTACTTTTCAGTGGAATTAGATTAAGAGGTTCTGAACGCCAATTCATACGCATAGATAGCCAATGCCGTCTTTTGCATTTCCATGCTGCATCCAATGAATGTGATGGGAAATTTACTTCATGCTTAGTCGATTTTATGCTCAATTTTGGTTGAACATAAGAAGCATTTTCAAGTATCTCTAGACGATTTTTCCACCTGGATAACGGTGAGTTTTGCGTTACTGAATCGAAGCACGACGGATGATGGAAAACTGCAATTCCTTCAACACAGTCCTTTGGTAATAAACCACCCGTCAACAGTGAACTAGGTTCAATACTCAATGTTTTTTCAGCCTGATCTAGCCCTCCCTGTGACCAAACGCATCCTGTATTTCCCGCTTCTATTGATGCGTGTGCCAACCCGTCTAGAAGCATATATCCCATGTTGTCTTTTCCTTCTTTTCTATGCAAGTTTAGGACTCCATCTGGACCTATCTTTACTCCCTTTTCAGGAGATCCTACGAGAATAAGCCTATCTCTAGCTCTGGTTAAAGCAACATAAAATTGCCTTCTTCTCTCTGCTAATCTTTGACCTTCGTCCATCATTGATGCCAGGGTCCAAAGACCACTCTCAGGTTTTTTCGCGCCTCTCCATGGGTGGATTCTCGCAGCAATCATTTCTGGTGTTACTAGAACATTATCTTTAGAGGATAAACTTGTATCCCTAGTTCCGATATTAAAAATATCATATAATACAAGTATAGGTGATTCCAATCCCTTCGATGCATGTATTGTCATCACCTTGACAGCCCCACTAGTTCCGCCTGATGTACTTTGAGGACCGTCCAAACCAAGGTCCTCTAGATCTCTGAGCCTAAGGTGTGTAAGTGCTGCATCTCCTCCTTCTTTTTGCAGAATATTTTGGAATAAAGATAACCAATTATCAACATCTTGTCTGTCCCCTTCTCTTGGATATGTCCGCAGTAAATCAGAATGATCGACTATCATGTTCAAACAGCCCAAAATATTGTTATCACTGACTAATTTACTTGCCCTAGATAACAGTGATGATAATTCAGGAGTAGGTGCAATCTTAGATAATTCTTCTATCTGATTTCCGCTGCTATTTGATAAGAAATTGTGTAACGTTGAATCATCGAGGCCTACTATACAAGATTCCCCAACCTCTAGGGCGGCTGCTTTGTCATTAGGATTGCAAGCTAACCGAAGAATTGACATTAATGGCCGGACAGCCGGCCTTTCCAAGAGTGTGCCCTGCTTGTCAGCAATAGCGGGGATACCGTGTTCCTCCAGCACTTCTAAGATGGAAGGAATCCTACTACGAGAAGATACGAGAATCATCACATCTTCCGGCATTATTTTGTGCCCAGGATTAGAGACTCCGACCCATGACTCATTTCCAAAGTCCCGAACTCGTGCTTCCCGGTTTGAGAATAATGATACTAACCTTTTAGCCAATAATTGATTCGCAAGATCTCTATTTGTTGACTCTGGATTTTCAAACGTATTTATTGCAATGTTGAGGTCCTCGGGAAGTTCTGATGTTTCCTCTCTGCAAGGAATAATCCATTCAATTTTTGACTCTCTATCTGATTTTCTACCCGATAATAAGTCCTGAGATTCAGCATGCCATGGTCCTGGTAACATATGGTGACGGGCTGAAAACGTATCTTGGAAAATGTAATTCATCGTGTTTAGCAAGCGAGGTAACGTTCTGTGATTTGTCTTCATTTCGATGTGGCCTTGGGACCTTCTTTGAATGGAAGTAGAATCGATTTTCTCATCATTATCGCCCTCAACAAATGAAACCCATTCATCTCTTCTTGCATCGTCAGTCAACAATTGTGATGACTGAACAAATCCTGTTGATGCACCTTTGCTACCAGGAATTGGCCTAGGATCTCTAGCACTATGGGATTTTTTCAAATCGTCAAGTCGGTGCTCCATTGCTGATTCGTCATTATTGATTTGACAAATGATGTCCACAGCTCTTCTCATAACTGTTAATTCAGCTTGTCTAAATCGATAAATCGATTGTTTCATATCCCCAACAATGCAAACCGTAGGATCCCATTCTCCCGCTGGAGGCCTAAGCTCACCCTTCTCCAAGTAACGTCGTCCCCACAACCTTGCTAGAAGTCTGAAATGCTGTGGGTTAGTATCTTGATATTCATCGATTATGAAGGCTCGATATGACCTTCTCAACTGCCTTAGCAGCGTTATCCTTCGCATTAAATCCGCATGAACCTCTGTATCTTTTTTACACGCAGAAATCGCTCTGTGTAGGTGGTCATCCAACCAAGGTTTTTCACCCATCGAGTCGAGTGCATTAACAACTGTTTGTGGATACCAAGTTCTGCAAACAGAAGGACACCTAGTAAGGAGTAAATCTTCAGCATACCTATGCATATCATCAAAGTCTGAAACTCCCTCTGTCTTCTTCAAGTATGTGAGTATATCTTGAACCCCATTGTTTACAGTAAATAGATCTTGGATTACTTCAATCTCCAATTCTGTATCCAATCTCATTAATTTTGATGGTGGTAATTGAGGTAATTCGGTTGGTAAGCGAGGAGGATGTGCTTGTTGCCCGTCGATTGGAGTTGGTTCGCTAATTACTGGATTAAGTAAGAAAGACGCCTTTCCTAAACTTCGCAATAGGTATCCATCCGGTGTGTTCATCAGTTCTCTTATATCCTGAGAAATTGATTCAGCCTTTGTAGTAATAATTTCCTTGACATCATCCGACATGGCTTTATTTGCTGTTTTAGAAAGTAATCCAGACGGCCACCCTTGTGAATTTGGTGGAGAGGACCTATACAGAGGCTTGCAGTTAATCTTGTTTAGATTTGAAGCGGATGCTATCGCATGTGAGACCAACCATATCCATTGCAATTTCCATATCTCATTATCCGAATTATAGTTACAGAGGTGTTGAACATATCTAAACCTCGTCATCCCAGTTATGTCATCAGCACCAGTCACAAAATGAGACCCGCCGTCCAACCAATTTTCAACCCATTTTTCAATATTTGAACGGAAGTTTTCATACCAATCTGTAAGGATGTTTTCAGTTGGATCTATGAACAAGTTATCCAAATTATCGGGCTTGATATTTGTACCCCGGTTTCCCATTGACTTCGAGGCTTCATCTACGAATAGTGACCTTTTCATCAAACCTCGAACAACAATTGCAGATGAGCTTTGGCCCCCCAACCTAACAGATAGTCGATTCCTTGCATTCAGGAATTCGTCTAAATCTCCACTCATACCAACCTCAATCGCATCTGTACCTCTCTGAAGTCTCCATGCTGTGCGAATGGCTTCCTCTCGCAATAGAATTGAATCTTCCTCGCTAATCTGTTCTCCACTCGGATTCTCACTGACTAATCCCAACCATGGAGAAACTATCGAGGATAAGAATGAGTCAATGGTAGAAATTGGGGCATCTTCCATCAATGAGAGGAGCATTTCAACATCTCCCTGTTCGGTTATTCTTGGGTCATGATATCCTTGAGTGTCTGACTTTTTTGGAGGAGATGCGCGAAGGGAGGAGATAAGTTTGCGAATTCTGCCTTTTAATTCAGCAGCGGCCTTCTTAGTAAATGTGATAGCGACTGTTTCCGTTGGTAATAGTCCTTGCCAATCTCTTAAATCGGTTCTCTCTCTAGCTGGACAACGAAGTGCTCCCATGCCCTTTTGGGGAATTGTTGCACCGGATGGAAGTAATCGTGTAGCTCTCTGGTTTTGAGAAAGAATATGCTGTACATACCTATGTGCCATTACGGTTGTTTTTCCTGTTCCTGCACCTGCATCTAATGCAATGTGTCTATCAATGTCCAAGCCTAGCCTCTGAGAGTTGTTGAACTGCATCAGTAACCACCTCCATCGAACAACTTGCACCTTTCTAAAGTCTTGCAATTACAAGGTATTTTACCTGCTTCAGCGTTTTCGATTACTCTTACAGCGGTGGTTATACGCTCTCGCATCCAAGCTCTAAATGGATTTGATGATGGAGATTCGGTTTCTCCTGGCCGCCGATATTGGTTAGCTAGGTATTGAGTAGTTATCCCAACATTTGAATCCTCAAGAATATCAATGAATTCTGGGTCAATCTCCATCCACGGTTTAGTGTTAGAACCGACTTGTGTTACACCTACGCCTACAACTCTATGACCGGGATTGCCAATCTCCCAAGCCCTCGCATAAAGCGCCAACTGTAACTCATCAAATAGTCCTTTTATGTGGCGTTTATCCCTATTGTCATCTTTAGTCCCGTCCATCGATTTTATGTCTCGAATTACGACTAGTTTGCTTGTAGGTATGTCCTCTCCAATGTCAATGTCCAAGGGAACTAATTCAGCATCTTCTTGATAATCATAATCGATTATTAATTGATCAACCCTATCAATGAATCCAGATAGTCTGAAGCTTCTTTGTTTGGTTTTTAATTCGGGGGAAGATGGTAAGATTATTTCGACATAGGTTTTACCGTGCTTAGACAACTCCCATTCGCTTGCAATTGGTGCGCACCCAGACATTTCATAGTCGGATTCAATCATCCTACCTAAGCGTCCACCAACAGGTATTGATGATTCGTTGCCCAACCAATCATTCCACATTTCTGGGGAGACTCCTATTAGGTCTCTACAACGATGCGCAGAGACTCCGTCCAATCGTTTCATCCAAGGAGCTTTTTCGACCAATGATGTCAAAACTATATTCCAGGCATCCTCAACATTTTTGATTGGACCCTCTGTGAGTCTAACAGGGATTTCAACCGGTGTTTTACCTTCCAAACCATGAGCTCTTAGAACGGCTTCTTCCATTTGGTGGACAATATTTCCTCTAGCATTTGCGGCTAAATCCTCTGGGATTTTCTCGTCCTGTTTTAGCCTGAGATGATTCTCAAACCAAGCTTTTCGTGGACAAAACAGCCAAGCTTGAAGCCTACTCTGCGACCATACTTTGGGTAAATTCAAGTCGATTCCTGATATTCCAATTCTGTCGTCTAATCTTTTCAAGCCAGTAGATGGGGGTATTATTGGTCTAGGGTCCTGACCAAGAATTATTTTCCTATCAATAACTTCTCCTAAATGTGGCCAGCTTGACGAGGTTCTTGCTTCGGGTACTACCTTTTTGTTCGGAGTCAGTGTATAGTCATGTGATCTAATCATACTGCTTGCATTTGAAAATGGATATGTCTCTCCAACTTCGAATGATGATATACTCGACCTTCGCTTATACTGATCAGTGGTTATCTCATTTTTAGCTGCCTGAAGCAGTGTGTCACTACTGAGAGGAGGAGAGATTATCTCTCGGTTTTCTATTATGGCTAGACCTGCTCTTTGTGAATCGTCCCTTGGCAAAATACCGCTCCTTTGAGTGCTTACTCCATCTGCTAACATTTCCATAGAACTGACTCTGTGAACCAACCTTAGACCTAGGTTAGGAATAGTTTTCCAAACCCACGCCCTATCTGGATTGTCTGGATGCCAATTAAGAGGGTCTAATTGAGAAGGAGGTTGTTCAAAATCTATGTCACTATCTTCTGTTTGGACAGTGGTAAACCATTCTTCGAGCGGCCCTGATTTTTCACTGCCCTCTTCTAGGCTCGAATCTAAAATTATAATGCTGTTTGCACTATTGAGTAAATGCCTAAGCTGATGCCGGCCTTGCCTTAATTTTTCATCAGGACGGTTAATTCCAAGTTTCATTCTCGCTGATTCATCTAACCATGGAATTTGTTGAGGCTTCATCGACCAGAATTGTGAACCTAGCCTTGCAAGGATGAGAAGATCACTTGTAACTCCAAGCGCTTGTTCGGGACTAAGAATTTGCAAATTAGTATCCATTCCTCTTCTTGATGGAATGCTTGTTCTCTTGGCTACATTCTCAATCATATCAAGGAAATCGTTACTGTCGAACTGTAAACCAACATGGGTGGTTAGCCTTGTAATTGATTCTACAAGATATTGCAATCCCGGAATCGAATGGGATTCCGTAGTTACTTTTTGAGACAAAGAGTTCCAATCAATCTGCTCTAATAGAGTATTAAACCATGAAATGGCGCTTTGTGATACCTCGGGAAGTGGTAACTCTTTGCCACTAATGCATCCTACGCAACTTTCCAAGGCCACTTCTTTATCATGTTCAGATAAAATCGGAGACATCCATCTGGCCATAGATGCTATCCACCACTGACTTTCTTCCAAAGCCTTTGATTCCTTCTCGTCACCAGCGAATCTTGGTCTTGCATTAGCTAAAGTTCGAAGCCATCTACCCAATGCACCTTTACCCCCTAAAACGTGAAAACTTCTAGCAATTTCTGAGAGGGCCTTAGGATGCAATTTTGGAGACCACGATTCATTTTCTGGGTGCGGGATATCGAATACTTTCCACCGCATAGGAAGGCCCACTTGTTGGCTCAAATCTCTCATTTTCGTAAGAGACCATGCCTCCTCTCCTCTAGAGATTGCAATAATAGATAATAGTCTAGACACAGCCGGCGTGGCCAAAATATTGCGGGGCTCTCCTCTCAGTCTTGTAGTAAATTGCTCGAGATAAGGAGATAGTTTCGCCTTTAGACCATCAGGGTCTCCGTCAACTATCAATACCTCGCTGTCTACGCTATGGATAATTTCTCCCAAAGCAGAGTAGTAATGTGAATCAGATTCAAGCATTATATGATGCAATTTACTCACTGAATTGGGTGATTTCCAGCCATGGCTGATTTCTGGAACCCACACTTCATGCTTTGGAAGCCAAGCCGGCAAGTTTGAATTTTTACGAACGGGATGAATATCTTCAATGTATTCACCATGGAATCCCAACCTGTGTGAACCCGGATTGACTAGTTGATGAAAGTTCACAATCTGGCTAATTCTATTCAATATACCAAGCTCAATCTCGCTCAAATTACTTGAGTGATCTAGCATTATGATTCCTTCGATATCTCGCAGTGTGAACGGAATTGTGGATAGGTTCTCCAGATTTTCGTAAACAACCCTATTTCTTCTAGCGGGATGAGTCACTCCGAGTCTTTGTTCGAGGTTTTTGATTACGATGTCACAGGTCATTGCTCCTGGATCGTCTTCCCATTGTTTTGGATTTATTAACGAAATAAGGTGACGATGTAGAGACAAAATTCTAGTGGATTTTGAACGGTTCCATTTGTAATTTGGATTTGGCTGAATCAACGGAAATCCAAAATCTTCAGCGTGAGACTGTAAAGCCCGATGAGTTAATTCAAAAGTCACTCCATCGTCTTCCATTGTAGAGGGTAGTCTGAGGTCTATGTGCAAAGTAGATATCAGTCTCTGAATTGTGACGTGATGAGAAGAGTCTACTATACCTGTTTTCATACTAGAATGTAATTTATTTATTCCTTGCTTTCTAGCCCCTTCCGTTGGATAGATTACCATTATTCTTCGGCCTGATAATATACCCTCTGTAAGCCAGTCTGGCATTCCAATCCCAGGTTCAACAGCTTCCATTGACAGCATTGGACTTGTCAATATAACCTCACCAATCATTGAAATCACTCACCTATGAAAGGTTGTAGAAGTGGTGGTTCTTTAACCCACGCTAGATGCTTTGAGGGAAATAATTGAAAATATATGCTATTTATGATTAAATATGCGTATCAGAGTTTGGCTTGTGATGACTTTGTTTTTGTGCTCTAGTTTGTCTTATGTTAGCGCTGGAGATCCCGAAAAACTAGAAGATGTTGGTGCTGTATTTGGAGGAGCGCATGTTAATGCAAATGAGTCTGGAAACTTCTCTATGGCCTTTAGTGAAATGCCAGCAATCGTTGAGGATTATACCGCAACTTGGTGTGAGAATTGTGTTGATGTCGAACATGCATTGAACGACGTTGAAGAAACCAATAATATGCAACAATATCACTTTCACAGATTCATTGGCGAATCAGAGGACCCACTCGGCTCTGAAGAGGGAGACGAAAGATGGGAGGATAGATACCAAATGCGGCTCCCTCCAACAGTAGTATTCAATGGAACAATAAAGCAATCTGGGAGTGTTCCTGCCAGTGAAAGTCTGCAAACTGATTACAATGAAAATCTAGCCAATTCATTGCAAATAGGAGTTGAAAGTAGTTCTCTTACTTACTCTATTCAAGCAAACAACACAAATCCAGTAGTAACATGGAATCTAGTAATAGATTCTAGCACTTTGCCAGATAATAGTAGTGTAAAATCTATGATTTGGGTAGTTGAGAAACTAGCCCATTTCCCTGAGGGATCAAACGGCAAGGAATATTACCATGATAGCGTCAGAATGGTTGTAGACTTGGGCTCTGCTCTATCAGGAACAAAAGAAATCACTCTTCCTGATGCGTTCGATGGTGATGATTTGGAAATACACCTAATCCACGAAGTTGTTCTTCCCGAGCCAGAAACTCCATCAATTCCTGGCGACGGTCAAGATAATGTTGTAGATGATGATGAAGATGAAAGTTCTCTATCGAGTATCGGGATGTTGCCTGCCTTGGCTGCGATAGGGCTATCTGCGCTCACAAAGAAGAAAAAGCATCAATAATTCTTTCAATGTCTTCATCTGTGATATGAAGATGAATTGCCACACGAACTCTATTGTAAGGTAAATCAAACAAATCTACTCCATGTTCAGCCAGTGAAGAAACCACTTCCTTGGCTGGAATTTTACAATTGACATAAACTAGGTTAGATTGCACTGCTTCTAAATCGACACTGAAATTATCAAGGGAATTAATTGATTCCGCCACTTTTCTTGCACGAGTATGATCTTCTAATAGACGATCAACGTGATTGTCAAGGGCGAAAAGGGCGCCTGAAGCGATTATTCCTGCTTGTCTCCAACCCCCACCGAACATCTTTCTCCAACGATGTGCCTTGTTAATAAATTCTTGAGACCCTACAAGGACAGAACCTACTGGTGCTCCAAGTCCCTTAGAGAAGCAGATGGATACCGAATCGTAATCTCTACACATCCGCTTCACATCAACTCCAGTTGCAATAGCCGCATTAAAAATCCTAGCTCCATCGATATGGGTTGCACAACCGTTCGCTTTCGCAACAGCCGCAATATCATCAAGAGCTTCTTGTGTATAACAAGCACCACCTCCAAGATTTGAGGTGTTTTCTACGCAAACTAGAGTACCATCTGGATAATGCGATCCTGAGCCCTCTGCTTTTCGAATGGCTTTCTGAACCTGCTCACCTGTCATCAGACCTCCCTTGCCTTCAACCAAAGAAATAGATGCACCACAGAGTGCTGCATACCCTCCGCCCTCATACTTGTAGATATGAGCCGTTTTGTCGCAAATTATCTCATCTCCAGGACTGGTGTGTGTTCTCAAAGCGATAGCATTAGCCATTGTTCCGCTTGCAACAAACAACGCTGCTTCTTTACCGAACATCTCTGCAACCCTATTTTGTAAATCAATTACCGTTGGATCATCACCTAAAACGTCATCCCCAACAGCAGCCTTTTCCATTACAGTGCGCATTGCAGAGGTTGGTTGAGTAACTGTGTCACTGCGGACATCAACACGATCTGAGACGTACTCTCGCATGACACCGCCAGTCTGTTTCTACTCAAAGCAGTTTCAGGTCGCTGGTTATCGCATCAACCGCTGAACGTGGCGAAGGACCGATTCCAAGAACGGTTACTGTTCCTGGCGGAATCTCTGTGTGTCCTGCATCCTTGATGAGATCGCAGATTAAACCACCTTCGAGGGCTTTAGCATACAGGCGACGTAGGTGTTGCTCATTATCAGCACGAACCACAATTTTTCTAGCACCTGCGTTATTCCATCTCTCATAAAGCCTGGCTGTCTTTTTCTTGGCCTTCATCGCACAATTCACAGCTGCGTGTGAGCACTGTGCAGCAAGTTTCCCTTTGGATAATTTCAAATCATCCCGGGTCACAAGGACCATGGTGACTTCATTAAGAGGTGATGACATCTGCCTCACCGACAATATGTTTTGATTCAGAAATTGCTCTGTCTTCACTGATGAAGTTAGCGAGCCAAGGAGCAATCCAGAATGCTGAAACAACGCTTGCAAGTGCATGGACCACATCAAACGGTAGTCCATTCAATATGTAAATACCAAATTCTTGCAATGTCATTCCAGTTGTGTAAATCGATAAAGACACCCACCAATCGAAGAGAACAGAAGTTACGATTGAAGCAATAACTAGTCGCCTCATGGCTAATTTATTGTTAACTATTAAACTCAATTTAGAACCTGCAAATGCTACTGCTGCCCATCCCGTTGCCTGGAACAATGTCCACCACCCGTGTGACAATACGATGTTAGATAGTAGAGTTGTGATGATTGCAAATGCCATACCCCTTCTAGCGCCAAGGCTGGCTCCAACGATAAGACACATTAGAGTAACTGGCTGAACATTCGGGAATGGCTCAAGCAGGATTCTGCTTGCAGCAGCGGCTAGGGTGATACTAACAAGAACCAAGATGTCTTTCTTTTTGGACATCCAAGGCTGACATAGTAAGGTAAAGCAAGCTGCTACCAGTATAAGATTTAGAATTAAAAATTGAGAAGGTGCTAGGGCAGGCCCGTGCGTACCATACGTTAGCACCATGATTCAATCTGATGAGGTTCTAGGCTTGAACTCTACGCAAGTGACCATCTTACGACAGAGTCTTCATCGATCTCAGCTAGTGAAATTCCAACATTCGACCTAGTGCCATCTATGGTAAACTCCCACCCGCTTCCAGTGTAGCCTCCAATAGATGTAATCCAAACTCCAATATCGGTTGTTTCATACTCTACAATTAGGCCTAGGTCCACAGATGCAATTTCTGTTAATTCCTCAACAGTATTGTAATCCGAATATCCACCAACAACTAATGTTTCATTCGGCAATTCGATAACCAAAACTTGAGTATCCTGCCATTCGTCTGGCCAAGACTCGTCCCAGTCTCCTGTTGGAGTTTCCAACTTAGATACTTCTTGAGACCACTTTGTTGATACATCGGGCAAAGCTACAACTGCTATCACTAGCAATACAAGCAGACCTGCTTTGACTACTGTGTTTTCTTTGGTATTTATTTGAAAATAAAAAGCTGATATGATTAGTAACAGGATAAGCAACAAGCCAAAGTCAAAATCAATTGAGTAATCATCGTTGGCTTGGGAAGATTTCTCCGTGTCACTTATTTGTCCGACGAAGACCATTAGGATACCATTATCATTACCAAAAGCAATCGATCCGTCTTCAGAAAAGCCCGGTCCGGCCGTTTTGAATGTGTTATGTTTAGTTTCATACAAAGTAAGATTTTGACCCGGAGTTCCATAAGACCAGCCACCATCTTGTGAATTGTGTGAAAACCAGACTCTATCAACTCTCTCTGGAATGTACTGTCGCACTATTTCTCCACTTGTTTGATAGTCTGTTCGGCCAGTCACATTACATGATTGTTCACAGTTTAGTAGCAAAACCTCAGTATTAGTGCCTAGGTAGACCTTGTTTCCAACTTGTAGAGGAATCGCTGGTGAAGACCCCTCTGTTGATACTAACTCTCCATCGACAAAAATTCCTGAGGATGATTGCATTTGAAGGTGAATTAATACTCCGGCAGTAGTTACTAGGGGTGCATGTCTTATCTTTCCTTCACCGATTTCTTGACTAGTTACAATACCATCTTTTGAGACCTGATTTAGTATGCCCTCTTCGTTTCCAAGTAAGTAACCACTATCGGTTAAGGTGATTCCATTACGCCAGCCTTTTTGAGGTAAATCCACTCTTAATGTCTCAGAACCGTCAGCGAGACAAAATTTCGACAAACCTTTGTTAGTAGGAACTACTAATTGGTCTTGATCTATAACCATCTTACCGGTTATACCATAATCTAACACTTCGGTTTGTGATTGCCAAATTAGTTCGCCTGAGTCGAAATCGAGTGCTGTCACCTTTCCGTCGGTCCAACCGACTAGAACCATATCGCCCCAACTGCCGCAGTCGCCCGAACTGGAGGTTGCGAATGATAGCGGACTAACGTCATGATTTCTTGAATAATTGTTAGTGAATCTCCAATTCTCATTTCCTGTTTGCAGGTCAAAACTGTAAACCTTAGGTCTGTCATTTCCTGACCAAAAATCAGACGTTCTAACTATGACTGAGCCGTCGATTATCATAGGTTTGGTTGATATAAATCCATTATTCAAGTCGACTTCCCAATATATTTGTTCGGAAGATGAATCGTGGTCTGCGATAGAATGTTGTGGAACAAATAGGCAAATCAATAATCCAACAGATAACAAAACTCGTATCATTTAGAATGCCTCATGATTGATTCGCGCAATAAAGCGCTGACTTTCTTTCCATCTGCGCTACCACCACATTCTTTCATCACAACACCCATCAAAGGACCCATTGCGCCCATTCCCCTCTCTTTGACAAAATCGATCTTTTCGGCGACTACTTTCTCTACTATTGCCAACAAATCTTCTGCTGCTGCGGGCTTATACCCCATTTTTTCAGCCAGATCCGAAATCTGTTCTAGGCTTGGATTCTTACCATCGAATTCCCTTAGAATTGGAGTTACTCCCTCTTTCGTCAAATGCCCTGCCTCTCTAGCTGTTAGAACTAAAGACATCAATCCATAATCTCCCTGGTTTTCTAGAATCATTGTTGCCCATGCTTTCGAAGGCAGACCATGAGAATGGGCTACAAAATGGTCATCTAATTCACGCAATACTAGTTGACTAACTTGATCGTCACTAAGATTGTATTCTCTAAGCCTTTCAAACCTTTTAGATTGAGTCATTGGAAGATTTTGCAATACCTGATTCCAAAGATTACTGTTGATTGCTAAAGGAGGTATGTCAGTTTCAGGATACATCCTGGCACCCCCGGGTAGAGGTCGCATTGGAGTTGTAGTGCCATCCTCAGGAGACCCTTTTTTGATTACAACATTTCTAACTTCTTGGGGTATTCTTTCAAATGCTAATCTTGCCCTATTCAATACACTCTCCAAAGCCAATTGAGCCTGCCATTTTGGAGCCAAGCATAAAACAAAAGCATCGCCTTCATTCAGTAACTGTTGGACAGAATCAACGCATTCCTGATCAATTCCATATGCTGGAAGTTCGTCAGAATGATAGACACCTGCAACTCCTGCTAATTTAGCGGCGCCCGCTAATTCGCGACCTAGTCTAGGTAATTGTGCTCCGTCTGAGTCAAATTCTTTTGAACCAATCAGCCCATTAAATCCCGGAAGAGGTAATGCTAGCATTACTGAGCCTGATTTCATTCCAGCTGTTACCCTCTGAGAATCGCACGACTCGAATGCTGAGGTCACATCAATTATGTCTAGCTTCAATAAGTTAGACACAGCATCCTTTACTGATGGAGATTCTACATTCCGATCATGGGATAATTTTGGTAAGTTATTTTGCTCTCTCAGATTGTTAGCAAGACGATAAAAATGAAGTTGTCTCGCCATCTCGCAGCGGATGATTTTTGGAATCCATTCTAGGTCTTGACATCCCTTTATCTCTACTCTGTCTCCACACATAATCGATACATTGAGGTCTTGTCTAATACTTCCTAGACCTCTCCTTACTTTTCTTGTATCTCTAAGAGTTCTGCCAAGAGCGATTGAAGTTTGCTTGGCATGAGTAGGGCTCTTCACATCTGGAGCCGTTGCGATTTCAATTAATGGTATTCCCAGCCTATCAAGATTCCATGTAACTATCTCTCCCTCGGAGCTTAATTCACTGCTTAATTTTCTTGCGCTGTCTTCTTCAAGACACAGAACATCAATCCCAACTGGGCCATTTTCCGTTTCCAAAACTCCATCAGTTGCAACAAGAGTCGTCCTTTGAAATCCACTTGTATTTGAGCCATCAACAACAGTTTTTCGCATGGTTTGCAATAGAGGGACTGGATGAGCACTCAGCATACCAGATACAGTTAGAGCAATTTCTAAAGCGTCCGAATCGTGTGGTAAAGGGGGTTGCTCATCTAATTCTATCAGGCCAGCATTTGGTGCTTGACAATAAACGAAAGATCTATTCCTACGCTCTTCGAACCTTGCGGCAATGTCTACTTCTCCAGATTCACCGCTGGATGATCTTAATTTCCGCTCAAATCTTTTCCAATCATCAGGTAAAGTATCGATAGTAATATCATGAAGTTCTCCCGGTTGTCTGGAGTGTAATTTCCCAGTTGCTAATTGCTGATGTACCTCAATACCACACATGAAACCCAATGCTTGCGGGTCGAGCGCAGCAGGGTTAGTGACATCGCCCTCAGGTTCCATATTACCACGTTAAATATTTCATCAATAAGTAAACATCGACTCACACTGGTTGGAGTGTATCATAACCTCTTGGTCTCATCAATCTTCCATCCGTGCAAAGATTATCGATTATGTCCTGAGCAACGTCTCGAGAGATTTCAAGCCTACCTGCCTCTGTTAGGACATCCATAAGTGGAACGATATCACCTGTCTCTGAGTAAATACGTTTTACGATATCTAGAATGACTCTTTCTCTATTTCTAGCCGTTGCTTTCTTTCCTGATTGCAAGGTAGTCTCATCATAATTCTCTCCCATCAACTCGTGCCTCCACAGCGTAGTGAGACGAATTGCTCTCTGAGCATCTTCTATTGTGGCCTCTGATGACAACTTTACTCTAGCCGAAGCTTGGCTAAGTCTGTAGAGGCCTTCAATGGCCCTTGCGGATATTGCAATCGAGTCGTGAGATTCTCCTCCTTCTCTGCGAGTTTCGACATAAAATTTCTTCAAGGCGCTCTTCGCTTCATCGGTGAGTTGTGGGTGTATAGTTCGCTTGGCAAAAGCAACATATTTTCTAATCAAATCCCGATTTACAATTCCCGTCTCAGCGTGTAACCCATCTTTTGCAGCAGACTTGGTTGGGTCAACTGCGCTCCCTTGTTCTATGAGTATCTCAGGTGTAGAATCTGCACGATTGTTCATTATGTGATCTGCAATTTGTTTATCATGATCTGCTGCTGGCTGGTCTGTCAATAACCATATTACATCGAATCTTGAAATCAAAGCGGGTTTCAGATTAATTTGCTGAGTAAATGGAATTTCAGATACAGATTGGAAGCGGCCAGCTTTTGGGTTTGCTGCCGCTAATATTGCACACCTAGTCGATAAAGTAGCATTTATTCCAGCTTTTGAAATGGATATTCTCTGCTGTTCCATTGCTTCGTGCATTGACGAACGATCATTTTCGTTCATCTTGTCGAATTCATCTATTGCTGCTAGACCAAGATCCGCAAGTGCGAGGGCTCCTGCTTCTAACGTCCAACGGCCGTCGGCCGCAGAATCCTGAACTGCTGCCGCTGTGAGACCTGCTGCTGATGCTGACATACCAGAAGTAAATCTACCACGAGGAGAAATTTGTGACATGTATGATAACAACTGCGATTTTGCTACACCAGGGTCTCCCATTAACAGGATATGAATGTCCCCTCTGAGCCTTGTTCCATCTTTTGCTTTTGAAGCGACTCCTCCGAACAATTGCAACATCAGAGACTCCTTTTGTCTGTTCATTCCGAATATAGAGGGCGCTATTGAACGAGTGAGTAATTCATGTATATCCTCTCTTCTTGAAAGGTCCTTTATCTCACGCTCTTCCTCTTCTGTGATTTGAATCTCCTCTAGAGGTATGTTCTCTCTCTCAATGCTGTGTATTCTCATAAAAATATCAAAGATTGGAGTATTTTTTCCGCCTTTCCTTTGGGAGCGGACAAACAGCATACCGTTAGCTGTAACTCTATCTCCAGGATTTAACTGCCCTGCTATATCATGCTCTGCGATGCAGAGAATTCTCTCGGGCTGAACGCCTCCTCTGAGATTTTCGGGAGGTTCTTGTAGTTCAATAAATTGAGTATCGATTAGTACTGATTGTTCTATTTTCTGTATGAACCTAGTTTGCCCTTTTTTCCTTCCACATCCATCGTCAATGACCAAACATTCTATCGGTTCAATTAACTCTTGTTCGTTGGGTTGACTGACTGTTATGGTATTACCGCATCCCACGCATTCAAAAGAAGCAAGATATGTTCTTGGAAGAACCTTACCAATTTTTGTTGCAATTGCGTCA